>Ga0209021_1000012_pt1 | contig 240976 bp, 223 predicted proteins | sample PinacodermFT_FD_187299 | JGI IMG/M metagenome (GOLD analysis project Ga0209021, IMG submission 187299) | Host-associated microbial community of the marine sponge Aplysina aerophoba from Gulf of Piran - sponge pinacoderm, lysed by freeze-thaw... | ecosystem: Host-associated > Porifera > Sponge... | reverse complement strand
GGGGGGGGGGGGGGGGGGGGGGGGGGGCGATTCTTCCTCATCGTGCTCATGTTCCACCGGCTGCCTTCGCTGACCGGACCACCGGTAGTTGGCATTGCGATGGCCATTCCATCTGGTCCATGTGCCGGGGCCGGTGGGTTGGGGAGTGCTGCTGTGAGGTCCATGGCCGCAATTGCTTGAGCTTTGACACGAACTGGTGGCCGAAGTCGAGGTCACGCGAATCCCGCATTGATCGATGATGTCGACGGAGCAATTCGAGGGCACTCTGGCGGTGTAGTGGGTCCAAGAGTTCACATGCGTCCACGTCGAGGTGCAGTTCTGCACGTCAGAAGGGCACCTTCCGGTCCCGCTGGCGGGAACGAGCACGCTTTGCTCGTGGGCTGAGGCGGGTTGGGGGCCGGGAGCTACGAGCACAAGTCCCCCGACCAAAAGAAGGGCAAGCACCAGGGTCCACGCGGCGCTAGTCCGCCATGAAGCCATCATGGGGTGGCCTCAAAGGCGCGGTAGTGGCAATTGATGGCCAGGTCGCTGGGCGGGCGGCTCTCCCGCTCGGTCTGCCGAGCCCATACATAGCCCAACAACGCGTGGTAGCAGTCGTGAGGGCTGTCGGGCAGGCCGATGTCGGCGTTCTCGGTGGCATGGTCCTCAATGATCTGGACAAGCGGATGCCAGCAGGAGGGAAGCGGCTCGCTGGACTGGGCCGGGTCGGTCGGGTAATTCGGGTTGGGATTGGCGGCCACGATCTCCGCGCACTGCCGCGCCAGCCAGCCCGAGGATCGGGGCTCAGACGGGTCGTATCCGATCGACGTGCACACCGTCAGCGGCCGGGGCTGAGCGTCGCCAAGAAGGGAATGGGTCGCCACTGCGTCGGCCAAGCAGGCCACACCAGCTTCGGTCCACCAATACCGGGCCAAGAGCTCGGCGAGGTGAGCAAGCCCGCCCAGACAGGAGTAGACACTCTGGGCAGTCACCGCCCCGTACACCGCAGCAGGAGCGCCAAGGGCTTGATCCGAGTAGCGGCGAGCGCACTGCTCCACCCACAAGCGGGTCCCCTGAGTGTCCTCGATACTACCGTCCCAGTGGCCTCGGAGACTTCTGACTTCGTCTAAGGCAGGGTGTCCAACAGGCACCTTGAGGATGACGACTCTGCGGTCGTCATCCCAGGTGTACACATCGTCGCCGAACTGATGAAACGTGCTGTCCTGGGCAGCCTCGAGGAGCGTGGCCGCTACCGGCCGATTTGCGGTGGGGGTCGAAGTGATCCTGGCATCTGGGACTGCCGGGACGGTGGCGGTAGGTCGCACAGGTACCGGGCCTGCCGTGATAGTGAAGCCAGGTCTTGGCCCAGGTATCCGGCCTGCCGTGACGGAGGCGCTAGGTTTTGCCACAGACACCGGGGTTGCCGTGACGCTGGCGCTAAGTTTTGCCACAGATGCTGGAGTTGCGATGACATTGGGGCTAGAACTTGGCACAGGTACGGTTGCCGCATCATCGGCGGATCCGCAGCCTGCGATGGCCAGAATGAACAAGGCAACCAGGAATTTGGACAACCAGGCGACAACCATTGGCCCTCCGCTCGACACTTTTCGATGGGGGCCTGTGAGGCCGATAACCCTGGCTCAAACCAGTTGGGGAGACCCTAGCTGGTGTCTTTTCTGTTGTCTACAGCAATTGTCAATTAGTTCCCTCCACCAGAAAGTTCACGAACGTTGAGAATACACGTTATGTAAAGTTGTGGATGATTGTTGCATGTTAGGACTAGGGATATGCTCCGCATATGGTTCTGCATGACCAGCACGATTGGTTGCTTATGAATCAGCTACCGAACAACACGCCAACCGATTATCAGCACGAAGGCTATTCGCGTGCTCAGGCCCTTGATCCGGAGATGGCCAAAAACTATGTGGCGCACACCATGATCGGCGATCCCCTAGCGGACGCAGCGATCGAAGCGCTCTCGTCGATGAAGAGGTCGGAATCGAGTCGGATCATAGCGGCCTTCATGGAAAGCGCAGACGGGAAGGACCATGCCCACGCGCCAGATGCGGTCCACGAGTTTTTCGCTCATGCGGCGAAACCCCCGGACTGGTTCGATCAATCGGCCCTAGCACCGGGCGTCCGGATGTTCCACAGGAACTCAACACAGGTTGGTTTTGGGATGGTCGGGGGCGTTCTCATCGAGGGCTTCAAGACCAACATCAGCAGATCGTTCTTCATCACCGGACGCCTGCGCGACCAAGGCGTGCGACGCCTTCAGCAGAACAACCGGCACATGTTGGAGATATTCATCCCGGGCGGGTTGGAGCGGTTTGGAGACGGTTGGAAGCTCTCGGTCAGAGTCCGGCTCGTCCATGCGCAGGTCAGGCACCTGCTCGCGAATACCGAGGATTGGGACACAGGCGCTTGGGGCGTCCCGGTGAGCTCGGCCCACACCGGCTTTGCCCTCGCCGCGTTTTCCGCCAGGCTTCTCAAGCATATGAGAAGCCTGGGAGCGCGCTTCAACAAGGAGGAGGCCGCCAGCTTCATGGAGGTATGGCGCTACACGGGGTACCTGATGGGGGTCCCCGAGACGATACTCGTGCAAAATGAGGCACATGCGCTGAAGCTTTACGACGTCGGTACCTTGTGCGAACCGGAGCCCGGCCCGACATCTCGCGCCTTGGCGCACTCAGTGGTCAACTCAGCCCCTCTCGTAATTGGCATCGGCGCCGAGGACCCATCCGAGCGACAGAATTTGTCGAAGTACATCTACAGAGTGTCCCGAGCACTCATCGGGAACCCGCTGGCCAATAAGTTACACTTTCCCAAGCAGTCCAAATTCGGGGTGTTGATGAGGTTCCGGGTGCCGGCAATGGTCTCCCACACCTTGTCGAATCGCTTCAAGAAGTATTCGCGGAAGTCCAGCTACGTCCGTTTCTCGGCGTATCTGACTGGGACGCTATACGACGAAGAGGGCATCACCTACAAGTTGCCCGACAAGGCGTACGCTGAAGAGTCCAGTAGCTGGTAACAGTAGCTAACAGGTTGAGAAACTAAGGTCGGACCATGTTCCGCTGGCATGCCCGCACGATTCGGAAGTCGCCGAAACTTGTCCTCGCCGTACTAGGCGCAATCACGCTTGCTCTACTTGGTGGATTTCTCGTTAGAGACCAGCCTGAGGGGCCAATTGACTCCACCGGCATCTTCCTTCCCGCCGACAGCGACCTTGCCAAAGCCACTGAATCCATCCGGGAGAGTTTCCCAGCCGCGGCCGACTTGCGAGTGGTGCAGATATTGGCCAAGGGCGACATCCTCACCGCAGATTCCCTCCGGGCGGTCAAAGGCCTCCAAACCGCCATCATGGACGATGCGGAAGTGGCACCATTCCTGGCGGACGAGCCCCTGTACGGATACGTCCAACTCATTGAGCAGGGGGCGGTAGAGGCCGGCCTCAGTCTGGACACGATTACCGACACCCAGGTCTTCCTCGGTTTGGTGCAGTTGGAGCACAGCCCCGAACTCGCCGAGGTGAACGACCTGTTGGGCCGATTCGTGGCCCGCGACGACGCCAACACCCCTCTTGCCGGGCTATCGCTGGTGATCCTCGACGACGCCGGCGACGCCCTAGGTCAGGAGGCAGCGCAGTTGCGGGCCCACGAGATCGCTGAAACGGTCGACCCAGCCTCCCTCGATGTGTCCATCATCACAGTTGCGAACAGCGATGCCGAGGGCAAGGATGCACGCGAGTCGAGCCTTCTGGTGCTTACCGTTATCGCGCTTGCGGTGATCGCCGTTCTGCTGGCCGTCTTCTATCGGACCCAGTCGGACGTCCACATCACCATGATGGGCCTCGGCATCACGATTCTCTGGACATTCGGCGCCCTGTCCTGGCTATCCCCCGGCGGGGCCGGCATCGTCGACCCCGACAACATCCTGCTCGCGCTGGTCCCCGTCCTCCTTATCAGCCTGTCTGTTGACTACGCGCTGCAAATCACCGGGAGATATCGCGAGGCCCTGCGCACCGACGAAGAGCGGTCAGACGACGCCTCCGGCCGAGCAATGGCCCGGTCCGTACGGCTCTGCGGCGTGCCGCTCCTGCTGGCCGCGGGCACAACCGCCGTCAGCTTGCTGGCCAACCTGAGCAGCCGATTCGAGCCCATTGCCGACTTCGGCATCATCGCCAGCATAGGTGTGATCTCGGGCTGGATCGTTATGACGAGCTTCGTGCCATCGGTCCGGCTGGCGTTAGACCGGCGGCTCGCGGCCAAAGGACGCGATCCGGCAGTCCAGCCCGTCGCCGACACGATTCCCGGGGCCGCCGCTGTGCTGCCCCGCATTGCCACCGCCGTCGTGCGCCGCCCGTTCCAAGTTCTCACTGCGGCCATGGTTGTGACGGTTCTAGCCATTGTGGCCGCCAGCAATCTCAGCAGCAGCTTCGCGGGCAAGGATTTCCTGCCCAAGAACTCCGAGACGGCCGAGAACATCAACTACCTTGATGACAACTTCGACGGCAACGCCACGCTGATGACGGTGCTCATCGAGACCGACCTCTCCGACAGCCGCACCGTCCGCGACCTGACCGGCTTCCATACGATCCTGATCGACTCGGCGCGCCGGCCCGACGGAATAGTGGGATCTCCCTTGGCCTCAGCCGGATCGCTGCTTGCCGACTGGACCAGCCAGAGCGGGCTGCCCGGCGACAATTACGACCCTGCCGTGGATGCGGCCTTCGACCAATTAAACAACAGCATCAGTGCGACCAGAGCGGACACTCGGCGGGCGTGGGACCTGCTCGAGGGCGTAGACCCCTCTGGTTTCGCCGAGGTGCTGGACATTCGCGCCAACGGCATTGACCGGACCATTGTTCAGATACCGGTGGCAGTAGATAGCAACGAAGCCCTTCAAGTCTTGATCGCCGAGATTGAGACGCTCTGGGGGGGAGACGACTCAGAGATCACCATCACGGGGGGTGACGCCCTCATCGCATTGATCACCGAGGAGCTCGCCGACAGCCAGGTTTACAGCGTGGGCCTGGTAATCGCCGCCGCGCTGGCGATCCTGGCGCTGTACTTCGGCTTCAGCCATTCCCGCCCCATGCTCGGGTTGATCACCATCCTTCCCATCGCGGTGACCCTCTCCTGGCTGCTGGGGGCCATGTGGGTGTTCGGGATCTCTTACAACATGGGCACCGCGCTCATGGTGGTGCTGACCATCGGGATAGGCGTGGACTACACGATTCACCTGACGCATCGCTTCTTGGAGGAGGAAGAGGAGTCGGCGCGGGTCGGCGACGCCGTTCAGCGGGCAATGGTCACTACTGGCGGGGCTCTCCTGGCCAGCGCGCTCACCACCGCGCTCGGCTTGCTGGCGCTGTTGTTCTCGCCGCTGACTCCCATGCAGGAACTCGGCATCCTCGCCGCGGTCACAATCATCTTGGCGCTGATCGCCACCTTCACCGTGCTCCCACCGCTGCTGGTGCTGTGGGCCCACTACCACCGCTGGCGCGCCCACGAAGCCACCCTCCCAACCAGCGGCGGCTAGCGGTCAGCGGCTAAGGGCCAGCAGCGGCTAAAGAGCGGCCCGGCCCGCGCTGAGTCCGCCGTCTACGTAGATGACCTGGCCGGTGACGTAGCGGGCGTCGTTGGAGGCCAAAAAGCCAACCACGTCGGCAATGTCCTCGGGGCGGCCGGTTCGGCCTAAGGGCACAGCCCGGGCCCGCTGCTCCCCCTTCTCGCCTTCATAGTTGACCTGGGTGCCCTCGGTTTGGATCATTCCCGGTCCGACAGCGTTGGCTCTGATGCCGCGAGGGGCCAATTCGAGTGCGGTCTGCTTGGTGAAGCTCTCCACCGCGGCTTTGGACGGCGGATAGATGCCCACCCCTGGGGAGTTGGAATTGGCCGCATTCGACGAGAGGTTCACGATGGCGGAGCCGGTCCCCATCAGCGGTGCCAATGCCTGGGTGCAGTTGAACACACCCATCACGTTCACCTCCAGCACTCGGCGCACGTCGTCGGGAGTCATGGTGTCCAGCTTGGCGAATATCCAGATGCCGGCGTTGTTCACCAGCACGTCCACTTGGTCCAGCGACTCGGCCAAGGCGGCCACTGAATCAGGGTCGGAGACATCACACTGCCGCCATTGGCCGCCGAGCATTTCCGCGGTGGCCGCGGCGGTGTTCGGACTCTGATCCACCGCCACAATCTGGTGTCCATCGGCGGTCAGGCGCTTGGAGATCGCCCGCCCGAGACCCTGTCCCGCACCGGTTACAACTGCTATTCCCATCGAGTCAGCATGACAGATCAACTGCGGAGGGTTGATACGTTGCCGACGTGCTCCACCATCGCCATCCCTACCGCTGGGTGATGCTGGGGGCACTGTGGCTGGTGTACTTCTCCTTCGGAATAGCGGTATTCGGCATGACTCCGCTGGTGAACGTGATCCGAGAAGACTTGGATCTGAGCAAAGGGGCCATGGGAACGATCCTGGGGGCTTGGCCTCTGGTGTTTCTCGTTGCGGCGATGCCAGCTGGAGCACTCGTCGATCGGCTCGGACTGCGCCGCTCGCTGGGAATCGCCACCGTGATCATCTCCGCCTCCGCGCTGTTGCGTCCGGTCGTCACCAACTTCATCGGCATGTTCGGCTCGGTGGCATTGTTTGGCCTCGGCGGGCCGCTGGTTTCCGTGGGGGCTCCCAAGTTGATCAGCGTGTGGTTCGACGAGGAAGAGCGAGCGCTGGCCATGGGGATCACCATGTCTGCACCGGCCATCGGCGGAGTCTTGCCCTTGGTTACCGCCAACAGCCTCCTCATGCCCGCTTTCGACCAGAGCTGGCGGGCGACACTTTTTGTGTACGCCCTCATCACCGTGGCGATCATCGCTGTCTGGTTGGTCGCCGCATCTGCGGGTGAGCGGCTCGCTCCTGGGGTGGACCGCGATGCCAATCCCGACCACGGCTTCTCTGGTGCCAGGGGCCTGTTGCGCCACCGAGCCGTTCAGCTCATGCTGATCGTGGCCCTTGGCATGTTCTTCTTCAACCACGCCCTCAATGGATGGCTGCCAACCGTGATCGAAGACCGGGGATTCTCCAGTTCGGCAGCGGGTTATCTGGCTGGTGCGGTCACTGCCCTCAGCATCGTCGGTGCGCTGCTTGGGCCGCGCCTGATCCCAGAGAGCAGTCGGATCGCGGTTATGGCCGGGGTTTATGCCGTGTTCGCCGCCGCCTCCATTCTGCTCTTTTTGGACATCAAGGCGGCCACCTTGGCCGGGTTGGCCATCATCGGCATCAGCAGGGGGCTGGCTGTACCGATTGCCCTTGTGGTGATGATGCAGCTCCCCGGCGTTGCCCAGCGCAATATGGGAGCGGCCGGTGGATTGTTCTTTACCGTTGGTGAAGCCGGTGGCGTAACCGGACCGATCTTGTTCGGCGTTCTCGCCGACATCGGTGGTTTCGGTGCCGGGCTCGTGCTGCTTACTGGGGTAGCCGGCCTAACCGGAATCCTCACCCTGGGCCTTCGCTCGGCAATGGCGCGCGTGAGGGTCCCCTAGGCGCCCCGACCCTGGATGAGCTCCTGCAAGGCGTCGTCTTCGCTCACCAGCTTGGTCACCACCGCCTCGTCGACGTCGGCGACGATGATCTCTCCCACCTCGTCGGAGACTGAAGCGAAGAAGCCCAGCTCCTTCATACCCACTGCCTGGCGATAGTTGTCCTCGGTTGGAGTGAGGTATTGGATCGACACCGCGTTGTAGCGGCGGATGAGGTAAAGGTGCATGAGCGCCATCAGCCGCTTGCGACGCAGCGCCGGGCTGTGGGTGTTCTGATCCCGCACCGAGAGGATGGCCCGGCCGCGCCGGTCGGTCAGCACCCCGAACACCACGTTGGCCAAGTCGTTGTCGCCGCTGTACACCACCAGCTCGAGGATCTCCGATCCGGCGGTGTAGGGACGCAGCTTCACCTTCAGCTGGGCGTCGATGGTGTTGTGAGCCGCCCAGCGCTCCAGCCAGGCCTCGAGCTCGCGGGTGGGTACCTCGGTTTGCACCAGGTGCTGGAACTGGGTTGATCCCTTGCCCATGGCCCGGGTGGTGGCGGTGCGCCCCGAGCTGGCCATGAGCGCAGCGTCGAGCCGAGGCCCGCCAACCAGGGTTTGCGGCGTCCTGTACGGAGAGTCCACCAGGCGGAACCTCCGCTGAAGCCGAGCCAAGGCCAGCATTCCGTCCTGTTGGAGGGAGGCGGCGAACTCCTCCCCCGCCATCCCGTCCACTTGGTGACCGCCGTAGGTGATGAAATTGAACACGAACCCCAGGCGTCCCAGCTCGGCGGGGAACTCCCGCATCTCGTCTTCGCTCATACCGGTGGTGTCCCAGTTGAACGACGGCGACAGGTTGTAGGCCAGCATCTTGTCGGGATGCACCGCGTGGACGGCCTCGGCGAACTCCCGGGCATCCTCCAGGTCGGCCGTTTTGGTCTCCATCCACAGCAAGTCGCAGAACGGGGCCACTGCCAGCGACTTGGCCACGGCGTAGGGGATCCCGCCCTGCACCTGGTAGTACCCCTCGGTGGTCCGGGCCACCTCGGGATCCCAGGCCACATCCAACCCCATTTCCACGGCACGTTCCCGGGCGGTGTCGGTGTCGACCGTGCGGGCGTAGCTGAGCCACTCCCCCGCATCCATTCCAAAGGCCTCCCCCTCCGCTGACCGCATCACCAGCTGGTCGGCCACCGCCTGGGCATAGGTGGCCAAGCCCGATGCCCGATGCCACGCTTCAGCCAGCGCGTCGGAGACCCGGTCCACTGCGTCGTCGGCCCGGGGATCAGGCGAGGAATGGTAGGTGACCGCCGTCTTCTCGATGATCTGGTTGACCCCGGTCTGATCGAGCCATCCCATTGCCCGCTTGTAGCGGTTCTCGGGCACGGCATAAAGCAAGTGGCCGTTCACACCCTCAATACCGACTTCGGCCAGCCGGCGCAATACCGCCAGGTAGGCGTCCTTGTACGAGGGAACCGACAGCTGGGTGGCCCCCATGATGAACGGCTGATCGCGCTCGTCGGTCCCGCCGTCTAACAGGTTGGCCGCCTCCGCGTCGGTGCGGGCCACAATGATGCCGGGCACTCCCATCACGTCGAGTTGGAATCGGGCAGCGTTAAGCCGCTTGATCTGCTCATCGCACGGCACCAGGACCTTGCCCCCCTGGTGGCCGCACTTCTTGACTCCGGGCTTTTGATCCTCGATGTGGTAGCCGGGAACGCCGGCCTCCACGAAACGGCGGATCAGGTTGCGGACATGGGCATCTCCACCGTGGCCGGTGTCGGCGTCGGCGATGATGCTGGGCGTGAAATCGACTGCCGGATTGGCCAGGCGCTCAGATGCGGTCATCCGGGACCGGGCGAAACGCTGGTTGCGATCGGCGGTCAACAATGCGCGCACCAGTCCGGCGGCCTCGTCGGGCACCATGCCCAGTGGGTAGCTGGCCAGATCAGGACCAGGGTCCTCGTGCAAAGAGCCCTTGGCCGATGTAGCCCATCCGCCCAAGTAGATGCCCTCGATGCCCGCCCGTTTCATGGCAACGGCCTGGCCCGGCGAATAAGGGCCGAATGTGGAAACGCACTGGCCCTGGTCAAACAACTCTCGCAAGCGGGTGTAGAACCGCTCGGCGGCGACGCGAGCCACCGTGTAGCTCTGGTCGATCGCCCCGCGCTGTTCCACCACTTGGCGAGCCGAGTACAGGCGGGTCACCCCCTCGAAGCGGGGCGAAGCCATCCACGCCTTGGTGGATCGGACCTCGGCATCGAATGAACCGGCAACGTTGGCGGCCATGCTGATACCTCATTGGTGGCTAGAGGGTTGTTGTCCGGGCAGGCTAGCAACAGGACTGCTTCTAACTGCACCTTTATTCGCGGGAATTCTGATCTTGCTTGAGAAGTCAGGCTTGCCCGGACCTACCCTGACCTCTCGTGGTCTACAAGACGATTGGAACGCTTGAAGTGGCTAGCCCCCTGGCCGACTTCATTGCCAAGCGGCTGGCGCCCGGCCTTGGAGTAGACCCTGAAGAATTCTGGACCGCATTCGGTGGGATCGTTGAGCGTTTTCGACCGCAAATTCAAGCCTGCCGCAACGAGCGAGATGACCTCCAGGCCCGGATTTACGCTTGGCACCAAGACCCTGAAACCCAGACAGGGGATGCCGATGCCTTCTTGCGTTCCATTGGCTATCTGGTGGATGACACCGTTCCGGGGCCGGTGGCCACCGCGGGGGTCGACCCGGAGATCGCGCTGATGGCCGGACCGCAGCTCGTGGTGCCGGTGGACAACGCCCGCTATGCCCTCAACGCGGCCAACGCTCGCTGGGGCAGCTTGTACGACGCTTTCTACGGCACCGATGCCATCGACGAAACAGGAGGAGCTGGGCGGGCCGGGCCGTACAATCCAGTACGGGGTCAGCGGGTGATCGACCGGGTTCGATCTCTGATGGACACTCATTTCCCCCTTGCTTCAGGGTCTCACGCCAACGCATTGGCCTATGCGGTGTCTGATGGTGGGCTGCGGATTGACTTGCCCGACGGCGTATCTGCTGGGCTGGCTGATCCTGAACAGTTCGCTGGCCACACAGGCAACGCGTCGGCTCCTGACACAGTGCTGTTGCAAAAGAACGGGCTTCATATCGAGCTGGTGATCGACCGTAGCCACGACATCGGCCGAGACGACCCGGCAGGGATTGCCGACGTGATGATGGAGTCGGCCCTAACCACCATCATGGACTTGGAGGACTCGGTGGCGGCAGTGGACGCCGATGACAAGGCCCGGGCCTACGCCAACTGGCTTGGCCTGATGCAGGGCGACCTCGCGGTTTCGTTTGCCAAAAGCGGCCGCTCCATGACCCGCAGTCTGAATGCTGACACTGCGGCGATTGATCCGTCGGGGAACCCGATGACGGTGCGGCGGCGCAGCGTCATGTTGATTCGCAGCGTGGGCCTGCATATGGACACCGACATGGTGCGAGTAGACGGCCAGCCGATTCCTGAGACGATCATCGACGTTGCGGTGGCCGCTTGGTGTGCAAAGTTCGATCTGGCCGGAACCGGACTCCACCGCAACAGCCAATCCGGGTCGGTCTACATCGTTATGCCCAAGCTGCACGGTCCCCGCGAGACCGCTCTGGTTCGGGAACTGTTCACCGCAATTGAAGACGTCCTTGGTTTGGCCCCTAACTCGCTGAAGATGGGGATCATGGACGAGGAGCGCCGCACATCGCTCAACCTCGGCGCTTGCATCGCCGAGGCCTCCGAGCGGGTGGCGTTCATCAACACGGGATTCTTGGACCGCACCGGAGACGACATCCACACCAACATGGACGCCGGTCCCATGATCCCCAAAGCGGAGATCAAGACGTCGAGGTGGCTGACTGCCTACGAGGAGGCCAACGTGGCCGTCGGGCTGGCCATGGGCCTGCTGGGCCATGCGCAGATCGGCAAGGGAATGTGGGCCAGGCCCGACGACATGGCCGCCATGCTTGACGAGAAGATCGGTCACCCTCGGGCGGGAGCGTCAACTGCATGGGTCCCCTCCCCTACCGCAGCCACCCTCCACGCCCTGCACTACCTGGAGACTGATGTGGCAGCCCGTCAACGCGAATTGGCGGCCTCCTCCGCAGAGCGCGACTCCGCCATTCAAGCCATGCTGACGCCCGCTGTGCTGCCACCGGGCCGGGAATTGTCCCCGGCGGAGATCCAGCGGGAATTGGACAACAACGCCCAGGGCATCTTGGGCTACGTAACCCGGTGGGTGGGCCAGGGAGTGGGCTGCTCCAAGGTGCCCGATATCGACAACGTCGGGCTGATGGAAGATCGGGCCACCCTGCGGATCTCCTCCCAGCACATCGCCAACTGGCTCCACCACGGTCTGCTGTCCGAAGAGCAGGTAGTAGAGGCCATGCAGCGAATGGCCTCGGTGGTGGACAGCCAGAACGCCGACGATCCCGACTATGAGCCTATGAGCGAGGATTTCTCGGCCAGCATTCCATTCAGCGCCGCCCTGGCCCTGGTGCTCGAAGGTCGCGACCAGCCCAACGGCTACACCGAACCCATCCTCACCGCCCACCGCCGCCGCCAAAAGGCGGCCGGCTAGTTCGACGCTGAATCCGATGAATCTTGGCGGTTGGCGGCCATTTCAGATGGTGGGACGGGTGCGAAATAGCCGACAATTAGCAAAAGCAGGCCCACGGCGATGAACGACACCACACGGCCTACGGTTTCTTGATTGCGAAGATCGACGAGGAACAGCTTTACCACCACTACCCCCATGAACGACGCACCTGCTACCCAGACCGAGCGTTGAACCCGGCGCACACCCGCCACCATGGCCGACAGGGCGATGAGCGTCCAGGCGATGGATATTGAGGCCTGGAGCGCGGTGGAGTCATACATCGATTGGGCATCGAACGGCACATCACCCCAGTGGTGGACGGTTCTCACCAGCGTCATGGTGACGAACACCGTGGTGAGGACGGCCAGGGTCGGTGCCCACGAGGCATCTACGATGTCTTTGACCTCGTGGTCGTCTTCGGACGCGGCTGCGCTCCGCCATAGCAGTACGACGGCTAAGACCAGCAACGCCGCCAACTCAAGAGGATTCAGTAACGGCACGTATTTGATCGGCTCAGGGTCACCATCAGAGACGAAGATCGCTACCAAGGCAGCAATCGACAACCCGGCCACGACCGGGCCTGCGCCGCCCAGCACATAGGCCCGTCGATTCGATTCAAGCGGCCACTTCAGCGGTCGCTGGCCTCTCAGCGTTCCGCCGACCAAGACAACCGCAGCCATGAGCGCAGCCACTAGGGGCCAGGTCCCGCCCGCGACCTGATCAACCTGCCAGTACGTCTCCGCGCTAACAAGGGTGAGAAGCACCCAGTAGCCCCCGGCATGCAGCACCGTCTCGATCTCAGGTCTTTGCCTCCGATAGAGCCTCAGCAGGCCGAAGTGGATGGCGAAGGCCGCCGGCCACACCGCCCACCCAAAGTGATCCAGGGCATGAGACTGGATTCTGAGCGATACGACCAATGCCACCGCAAGGGTGGGCAAGAGCAAGATCCCCGAGACGCTCAGCTCTTGCCACTTCACCTTGTGGGCTATGGCGGCGGCAAGCCCGAACGACAGTACGACAAAGGCAGTGGATGTGGACAGTTGGGTTGTCGCCAAGTGGTGGTCAATTTCCAGGAGCCCGGCTACCAACCACCAGCTTCCACCCCACAGCAGCGCCCCTATGCTTGCGGGGCCAATCAAGCGGTCATCGCCTCGTGCCCTCTGGAGAAGCCAGGCAGAAACGAGGCCCGTTGCGGCAATCAGCGCAGTACCAAGGAAGTACTCGTTGGCCAACCAGGCCATATCTTGCGGGTACGGGAAGAACTCTTCGAGGTGTATGTAAAGAAAGATCCCCGCGAGAAGCTGAAGTAGGAACCCTGCGCCAATCGCCAATTTCTGGACCTTGCGACAACCCAGCCACAACAAGACCGTGCCTTGTAGCGACCAAACTGTAGAGGTGTAATAGGCGTCGAAGGCAAGAGGAACAGCAATGGCAATAAAGATCACTGCGAGGCAGGTATAGGAAAATTGGAGATCTTGGTGCTCTCTTTCCTGTCTGCGAGTCAGGAGGGCAAGAGCCCCGCTTAGCAAAGCCAACCCGGTTGCGCTCATCTCGCTGCCGTGCTCGGTGTGCCCAACAAGGGCTTGTTGCAGCCCGAGTCCGATAAACGGGGTAGCGAAAACAAGGGGTGATTGCCAAAGTGCATCACTTGTGCTGGTGATTTTGAATGGCAGTCTGAGCGCGAAGAGTGCCGGCATAGCCATGTACATGAGAACGAATAAGGCCACAAAGGTTTGTGTCGCGACCCAATCGTCCTCGGCATGCCTGTGCAGCATCCAAAAGCTGGTGATGCCAAATGTGAAGCCGAATCCGAGGAGGTTTAGTTCTGGCCACGTCTTGAACCAAGACACTGCAAGTACTGCCGCGTTCAAGATCGCGTAATAGGTGAAGACAACGACATGATCGCCGGGTTCCGAATACGACAGCACCGGGGCAAGAAACCCGCCAATGATCCCTAGTACTGCCAGTGATCGCGAGTCTTGGGAAACCGCCAGGATCCCGGCCCCAACGGTGATGGCAACGATGAACGCCAAGGCCAGAGAAGCGGCCAAAACGTCATATCCCGCGAATGCGACGAAGGTTGTCAGATACAGGGTGGCTATTCCGCCTCCCTGGAGGCTGAGCCCATAAATTGGACGACGGTGCCGGAATCGCCATCCCACACCCAGGAGAACCCCGCCGAAAACCCCCACGGCGATCAGGATCATCTCGGCAGTCACCGTGATAACGCCTCGCTGGTTGGCCTCTCGCAGCAGCAGGCCCAGCCCGACAAGCGATACCAACACGCCCACCTTCACTGGCACATTGCCGGTAGTAGCCCAAGACTTGATCGCGTTCGCGATCCTGGTTGCCACGAGGGCCGGAGGCTCTTCTGCGACCCCCATGTCGATCTCGTCGCGGTATACAGCGTAGGCCGATGCCCGTTCTGAGACGGAGGAGGCCGGTGGGTCGGACAGGTCTGCGGGGCTGGTTGACAATGGAGAAGCCGGAGCCTTCGGCGGCGGTGGTGGAATAGACGTGTCCGGAGCCCTCGGCGGCGGTGGTGGGATAGACGTGTCCGGAGCCCTCGGCGGCGGTGGTGGGATAGACGTGTCCGGAGCCCTCGGCGGCGGTGGTGGAATGGTCACATCTGGAGGCGGCGGCGGAAGCGGCGCTTTGGGAATTGCTGCTTGCCTACTTCTAGCTTGCTCTTTTTCGATGTGGTTTAGCCTTCGTCGCTGTTCGAAGTCTCGGCCGATCAGGTAGCCAATCGCCCCTCCAACAAAGAACCCCGTCACTTGGGCAAGCACCGCTCCCAGCGATGCTCCGGCGATTGTCAGAAGGACGACCCAAACGGTTGCTCTTGGAGGTATTGGCCATTGATTTCCCCAGGAGGGCGTGCCGATGGGATCAGCCATTGGCAATCACCGTAGTGCACTCACAGCCTCCCAAAAGGCTGGGGGCAACTGGCCGGAGACGATGATTCAGATCTTGGCGGCCAAGCCTCCGTCGACGTACAGCTGGCTGGCGTTGGTGAATCCGGATGCCTCCGAAGCAGCGAACACGATACTTCGGGCCACTTCTTCGGCTCGGCCCACCCTTCCTTGAGGAATTCGGTCGCCGAGCACCTTGTCGGCGAACACTTGCGGACTCACACCTTCAGTTTCGGCGGCATTGGCCACCATCTCCATCAAACGGTCGGTGGCCGTCGGCCCAGGATGAACCGCCACCACTCGGACCCCGTCGGGGGCCACCAACTGCCCTGCTGAGGCGGTCACGTGTATCAGTGCGGTCACAATGCTAGCCAGCGCATAGGTGGGAGAAGCCTCGGTTCCGGCCACTCCGAGCACGTTAACCACCACGCCCGAGCGCTGCTGCTGCATCGTGGGCAGCACCGCCCTCATGGTCCGCACATAACCCATCAGCTTGAGGTCGATGGTCTCCTGCCAGGCCTGTTCGTCAGCTTCCAAAATCGATCCCCCCGTCGAAGAGCCTGCGTTGTTCACCAGTACGTCCACCCCGCCCAACCCGGCCATGGCCTCGTCCATAGCCGCTGCCACACCGGCCGCACTCGACAGATCGGCCACCACCGGGATCCCCTCGACCTCTCCAGTCAACGCCTCCACATCGGTACGGGTGCGGGCGACCACCGCCACCCGGGCACCCTCTGCCGCAAAGAGCCGAGCCGACGCTGCCCCGATCCCTCTACTCCCCCCGGTAACGATTACGCGAGCGTTGTGGAGTCCAAGATCCATCACAACCCCCAAGGACTCAGGTCGACCTCGAGCTCGCGGAGGCGGTTCATGATCATGGGGGGATCCATGGTCATGGCCGGCCAATGGTAGTCGTAGATGCGGATGTTCAGCACGAAGGCGATGTACTCGGCAACCTGGTCGACGGTGAAGTAGATACCCCGCCGACCGATCGAGGCCTCGTAAGCGGCTCCGTTCTCACGGTTCAGCACGAAGTTGGTGTGGTCGCACATGTGCTTCATATCGGCGCTCACCCAGTCCCAAATCACCTCGGTGCACAGAATCAGGGGTTCGGAGGGCTCGGCGGAGACCAGTTTGAAATCCTTCGACACCAGGGTGATGGGCTCCAGAGTGTGAGCGTCGTAGGTCCGCAACTCCACTTCCTCGCCCCGAAAGTACGGGGTCCAGGACACGCCGATTCCCTCGTGGGCACAGCCGATATAGCTGTGGAACTCCCCGTCGATGAACATCTCCACCTGACTGGGGAACGCCGAAAACGGTGGGGCCTTCAAGATGTCGCAGTTAGGCGAGGTCTCGTCGATCACGAACACGATCCCCAATTGCAAGAGCTTGAGCGCCTCCATCAAGCGGCGCCGCTCGATCCCCGTCCCGGCGTGCATTGCGGCCAGGTTGGGGGCTCGCTTGTTCTCCCCCCAGTAGTCGAACACGAACTTCCGCAGTTCCAGGGCGTCCTCGGTCCACTCGATCTCGGGCACATGTTGGGGCATGGAGAGATGCTAGTGGTGATGATCGACGCCGCTATTCTGCCGGGCGTGAGCGACCGACCTGCCCCTATTCGCATTGAAGACCTCGTTGATCCGGTGCTGGCCCCCGAGATCGCGGAAATGATGGAGCAGATGGCTCCGATGGCCGATCAAATCGAGCTGAGTCCTGAAGCGATCCTGGGCACGGCCATCGCCCAGACCGGGCTCAGCGACTTCGGCCCCGACGAGTTTCGGGCCCCGCTCGAGGTGCTGTGCCACTCATTGGACACTGAGGCCGACCACTCCCCCATGGGCCGGGTGAGCAGCTTCAGCCAGCTCACCACGTTTGCCGCCAATCGACTGCGCATAGAGCAGTACATCAAGGACCACCCCGATGCCTTAGATGTGCCCATCGACCGGCCCATTGTGATCGCCGGGCTGCCCCGTACGGGCACCACCCACCTACACAACCTCATTTCTGCTGACCCTGCACTTCGCTCTCTGCCCTGGTGGGAGGCCATGGAGCCGGTTCCCCCTCCTGAGGAATCCGGAACCACCGAAGGCCGCATCGAGCGAGCCAAGAACGGGCTGGTGATCCACAACGCGGCCATGCCCCACTACGACCGCATGCACGAGATGACCTGGGATCACGTCCACGAGGAGATCCACCTACTGGGCATCGACTTCTCCACGATGCTGTTCGACTGCCTGGCGGTGCTGCCCACCTGGCGGTCTTACTACAAAGAGCACGACCAGACTCCCCATTACCAGTACCTCAAGCGGATACTCAAAGTGCTCACCCACCAGCGCCCACCCCGGGAGCGTTGGGTGCTCAAGTCGCCCCAGCACCTGGAGCAGATCGGGCCCCTTATGAACGTGTTCGGCGATGCCACCGTGGTGTTCACCCACCGCGATCCGGTGTCGATCACCGCCTCGTTCGCCACCATGATCTGCTACTCGGCCCGCATGAGCGCCACCCACCCGGTGGACGTCCACGGTATCGGCCAATGGTGGGCCCAGCTCATCGCCGACATGCTCCAGTCGTGCACCGACGACCGCGAATTGGTGCCCCCTGAGCAGTCCCTCGATGTGCTGTTCCACGAGTTCATGGCCGACGACGTGGCCATGGTGGAGCGCATCTACAAGCTGGCCGACCAGCCGTTCACCCCAGATGTCAGGGCCGCCATGGACGCTTACATGGACGATCACCCCCGCGGCAAGCACGGGCGAGTGATCTACGACCTGGCCGACTTCGGCATGACCGCCGAAGAGTGCCGCCGGGCTCTCAGCTTCTATACCGACCGCTTCGCGGTTGAACTAGAGCACTAGCCCAAGCTGGCCAGCTTCACCACCTCAGCGCTGATGGGGTCGGGGGTCCGCTCGGGCAGGAACCAGCGGAACCAGATGCGCCCGTGGGGCCGACCCTGGGTGGACACCCAGTTGGGCACGCCCGGATCGGCCGCGGACAAGACGATGGTCCACGACCCGTCGGGGTCCAACTCCACCTTTGAGCCGTTGGTGGTGACGTCGTCGTAGTCGTAGTTGAAGCAGTGCAGAAATTGGTTCCACAAGCACATGTTCCAGAAAACACACTCCGGCGAGTTCCCCTTCAACACCAGCGCCTCATCGTCGTCTAACTCGAACGCACCCATGGCGTATGAGGCATCTCCCGCGGCCCAGCCGAAAGTCACTGTGGGCACCGGGAACGGGTCGTCCATGTGGTTGAGCGTGCCCAGCGGGATCGGGACCATGGCCGCCTGCTCTTTTACCCAGGTAGTGGCGGCCTGGAAGCGCCGGGCCACCTCGGCATCGGTGTGTACGTCGCTCCACGGAGGCGCCGGATCCAGGCACTCAATGCGCCAACGGGCCTTCTCTCCATTGACAGGGTCATTCATGTAGTCACGAGTGCAGGCCACCACTGCATCGGGGGCCAGCTTCAAGAAGTTGCCGTCGTGGTCGTTCGGACTGACAATCATCTCGTAGGTGCCGTCGGGGTTGGGCGTCATCTCCGTGGTGTTGAGAGTGCCGACGATACGCTCGGAGTAGCGGCCGTCATCGGGGCCGCCGTACACCGTGAGCGACAGGTACACCGCGTCGCCGGGATCCACGGTCACCCGATAGGTCCGAGAAGGATCGATCCGGGTCATGAAGTAGAAGGCGTCGGAGTTGTCGCCGCCCCACTTCTTGTACGGACCCACGATCTCGGTGAACCGAGGGCGGTTGGTGTCGGCCCACACGTACACGTCCAACGCCACCTGGGTGATGGAGAAGATCCACCGGTAGCCCTCCAGCACAGCCTGGTCGTCGGCCAGCGCTTTGGGACCCGATAGGAACTCCTGATCCAGGCCCTTCATGGTGTCGAGGAGTTCGTGAACCGCGGCACTGGTATCAAAGCGGGTGTCGGTCATTGGTTCTCCAGTTGTCGTTAAGCCCTATAGATCGTCGATGAGTTGCCGGTTGGCCCGTATGAAAATTCCCTCAGCGGAGGCGGTCACCGTCCCATCGCAAACCATCTCGCCTGACACGTACAGCTTCCGTCCCTCGCTGCCTGAGGGCCACGCTCGCAGCTTGATCTCCCTGAGCAGCGGCGTGGGCCGCCGATACACCACCTTCAGCGTTCCGGTATAGCCCCCTTGGCCGTTGACCACGTTGACCACGCCCAACAGCTCGTCGAAGATCATGGCGATGATCCCCCCGTGGACCATCCCGGGCGGTCCGGCGTAAACCGCGGACAGGTTCATGCTTCCGTGGACTTCCTCTCCCTCAGCCCAGAATTCAGCGGGGGGTGAGGCCGGGTTCAGCCGTCCGATGATCGGGCTGTAGGGGAAGAACTGCATCGGGTCGCGAGATTCGAAACCGGCTTCCAGATCGCCCATCACCCCCTGGCGGTGGAGCCCCTGCATCTGCTCGGCTTCCAGGAGCTTCGTAGCTTGTTCCAGCAGATCGGTGGCGTCGGAAACCGCTTCGTCGCCGACCGCAGAAACTCTGACCGCGTTCAGCAGGCGGCGGGCCGCGCCAGCCAATGCCAGCCTCTCAACGCCAGCGCCGTAGTCGGGACTGGAAGCAGCGCTGGGGGCTTCCCAGAGGGGCTTTTGGCTCAATGTGAGTACAGGAAACCGAACGCGTCAGTCGGGGTTGTAGCCGTAGTCGACCACATGATCGGTGCCGGGAAGGCCGGGGGTGACCGCTCCGGCTCGCCAGCCGCCGTCCACATTCAGTTCGGCGCCGGTGACGTATGATGCCTCGTCGCTGGCCAAGAAGAGGGCAGCGTAGGCAATCTCAATGGGCTCGCCGACCCGGGGAATGGCCTGGAAGACGTAGGGCTCCTTCTCGGCCCGAGGATCATTCATGGGGTTGCCCATGGGAGTGTTCACCCCGCCCGGGTGGATGGAATTGACCCTGATGTCGAACCGGCCCCACTCGATAGCCGCGGTCTTGGTCATGCCCCGGATGGCGAATTTCGAGGCGGTGTAGCTGATGAGGCCGTTCTTGGACTGCTGGCCGTCGATGGAGCTGATGTTCACGATGGAGCCCCCGCCGGCCATTTTCATGGGCTCAAGCACGGCCTTCATGCCCAGGAACGTGCCCACTTGGTTGACATTGATGACCTCCATGTAGTCCTCCAGGGTGGTGGCCTCAATGGCTGCCGGCCTGAGGATGGCCGCGTTGTTGACCAGGACCGTCAGCGATCCCATGCTGGCGGCCGCTTCCACCGCCGCGGCCCAGTCGCCCTCTTGGGCCACGTCGAGGTGTACGTAGCGAGCGTTCTCACCGATGCTGGCCGCCACCTGCTTGCCGTCGTCGTCCAGGACATCACCCAACACCACTTTGGCCCCCTCAGAGGCGAACAGCCGGGCCTCGGCCTCACCCTGCCCCCGGGCTGCTCCAGTGATGATTGCTACTTTGCCGTCCAGCCGTCCCATCTCGGTGTCTCCTTCGCTGATCGGGCGGTGATTGCCGGCGCCACCCTACTTGCCATCCTCATGCAGCCCTAACCTGTGCGCATGGATCTTGGATATCGGGTGTTCGACGCCGACAATCACTACTACGAACCCCGCGACGCCTTCACCCGCTACATCGACCCGGCGTTCGCTGACCGAGCGGTGCGGCCCGTAATCGAACCAGGCGGCTCCGAAGAGGTGTACATCGGCGACCGGCTGTTCACCTTCTTGGAGCACCGCAGCTTCGACACCGCCCCGAGGCCAGGAATGTTGCGGGAAATGCTCGAGGCCATGAAGCAGGGCGAAGGTGGAGGCCAAGTGGTAAAGCGCAGCCAGGTGTCTGAGCCTCACCGCCCCGAGTACGTATCACGCGCTGCTCGAGTCGAGGTCCTCGACTCCCAGGGGGTGGAGGCCGCGGTGCTGTTCCCCACCCTGGCCGTATGTGTGGAGCACTTCATGGTGGACGACCACGACCTGCTCTACGCCAACCTGAGGGCCTTCAACCGCTGGCTGGACGACGAATGGGGCCTAAACCGGGATGGGCGCATTCATGCCCCTCCTCTGATGTCGTTGGTCAATCCCGACCGAGCGGTGGCCGAGTTGGAGTGGGCGTTGGACCGGGGGGCCCGAATCGTGTCCTTGCGGCCCGGACCCGCCGGGGGCCGCAACATCGCCGACCCGGTCTTCGATCCGTTCTGGGCTCGCATCAACGAAGCCCGAGCCGTGGTCGGCTTCCACATTGGCGAGTCGGGCTACAACCAGTCGATGTCAGTGCACTGGGGGGAGGATCCCAATCCCCCTTCGCACCGGCAATCGGCCTTGCAGTGGACCTGCTTCTACGGCGACCGGCCGATCATGGAGACGATCGCCGCCCTGATATACGCCAACCTCTTCACTGAATTCCCCAACGTGCGGGTGATGAGCGTGGAGAACGGCAGCCTGTGGGTGGACTACCTGATGGCCGCCATGAACAAGATGAACCGCATGGGCCGCAACGGGCCGTGGCTGCGAGGCCCCCTAACCGAAAAACCCAGCAACATATTCCGCCGCCATGTGTTCGTGTCCCCATACCACGAGGAACCGATCGCGGAGTTGGCCCACTCCATAGGGGCATCACAGGTGTTGTTCGGCTCTGACTGGCCACATGCCGAGGGCCTCGCCGAACCGCTGGCCTTCGCAGAGTCCCTGGCGGGCATGACCCAGGCCGAGGTCCGGATGATCATGCGCGACAACCTTTCAACCCTGGTGCGCCCCTAAGCGGCTTCTACTCGCTTGTCTTGAAAGAGCCGGGGATCGTAGGCCACATCACACCGCTCCAGTGCCGCCTGCCACGCTGGACTGTTCATCATCACCCTCCGGAGTCCGAGGGTCATGGCGGTGGCGGCCACTCGGGCTCCGGGTGGGGCCGCCAGGCCCAGCACTGTGGTCAACCGACGGGGAATCGTGGTGATTGCCCCATTCATCAATACTTGGTACCCCGCGCGCTGGGCCGCGGAGATCGGGGGCTTCTGAAGGAATCTAATGGCGTCGCGCATCCCCGGACTGGAGGCCAGCGCAGGATGGCCGGAGATCCAGGCCCTCAACTCGGCCGCCGTTGCCGGCAAGGGCGACGCACCCAGCATCTCCCCCACCTTCATCTGCTCGACCACGAACTGGTCGGCTTCGGCCACGGTCAAGCGGCCTCCGAACCGCTGGTAAGACTCCAAGAAGGAATCGGTGAGGGAGTTGTGGACCCATGCGGCCAACTCTGGGGTTGATGCGCTGTAGGCCTGTCCCCGATGCGAGGTCCCGCTCACGCCTTGATGGGCCGACTTCACCAGGTCGATGGCCTCGGCTACTTCAGGCATCGCACCGTAGGTGGCCGATGTGACATAGAACGATGTCCGGCTGAGCCGGCCAAGAGGATCGTCTCGATAGCGGCTGTGGTCGTCCACCCCGGCGACTACCTCTGGGTGGGCGGCCTGGATCAATAGTGCCCGGATTCCGCCTACAAATACGCTGACATCGCCGATCACCCGCCAGCTGATGGAATCTGGACCGCACAGTCCCGGATCTCCGGGAAAGTTGCCAGTGTTCTTCAACGGCATCTCGGCGTGGGCAAACAAGCCGCTTACTGAGTTGATTACTCGACTCTTTGCCCAGTGCAGCATGTCTAGTTCACCTTATCGCCACCATGAGCTTCTCAAAACGGCGGATGGAGGCGTAGGGAACCCACTCAGGCTCTTCGGCCAAATCGATTCGCGGGTAACGATCCAGCAGCATGGGAAAGGCCACTTGGCCCTCCAGACGAGCCAAGGCCGCGCCCAGGCAGTAGTGGATACCTTGGCCGAAGCTCATCAGCTTGCCTCCTGGCCGAGTGATGTCGAATCGGTCGGGATCGTCGAAAGCGGCCGGGTCGCGGTTGGCCGCCAAGGACATCGTGGTAACCGTTTCCCCCGCGTCAACCGGTACGCCGAACAGGTCCAATGGCTCGGCCGCGTCCCGCCCTGACCCCAGAACGGGCGCCTCGTAGCGGAGGATCTCATCGACAGCCTGTCCGGCCAGCGAGGCATCGCCCGTCAACTCAGCTCGCTGATCAGGATGGGACAAAAGCAGCGCCACCCCGATCATCAGCATCGAGCGAGTGGTGTCGTGTCCGGCGAAGAGCAGGTTCTCCACCATGGCCACCAACTCGGTCTCGCTGAGAACGTCGCCGTCGGCCTCGGCGGCAATGAGGCCGGTGAGCAGATCATCGCCTGGCTGAGCCCGACGGTCGGCAATCAACTCGGCCACATAGCCGTTGAGCCCATGGATGGCCCCTTCCAGGCGAGCCAGTAGTTCGGGGGTGTGAACCGAAGAGAAAACCAGGCCGAGGTCTGCCGTCCATGTCGCGAAGCGATGGTGGTCCCCATCGGGCACGCCCAGCATGGCCCCCATCACCCGAATGGGCAGTTCATGGGCGAACTCAGCGACTACGTCCACAGTGTCGCCAGAGAACCCGTCCAACAACTCAGCCGTTATCTCCACCACGCGAGGGCGAAGTCCTTCAACCGCCCGAGGGGTAAACGCCCGACTGACCAGTCGACGCAGCCGCGTATGAACCGGCGGGTTGGTCGAGAACATGACCTGGCCCCACCATTCAGCGATAGGTCCCTCGGTGATCCCTCGGGGGGCCAAGAGGTCGGTGGTCAGGAACCGGGGGTCCCTCAGCACCGACTCCACTGCGTCGAAGCTCAGGGCGATCAGGCTCCCATCGATTCCCCTGGCCAGCGGGTGACGGTCTCTGGCCTCGGCCAATGCCGGGTAAGGGTTCGACCAGAATGTCGGATCGGTGAGGTCTACAACAGCCAGTTCGTTCACAGTCGCTATTGTCCCCCGGCATGGAGATACTTCCCAGCCCTGAACCCTTCGTCGGCGGAATCGATTTTGGCGAGGGGCCTCGGTGGCATGACGGTCGGCTCTGGTACTCGGACTTTTACCAGTACGCCGTGAATGCCGCTTCGCTGGACGGCACCGTTGAGGTAATCGTTGAGGTTCCGGGGCAGCCTTCAGGCTTGGGATGGATGCCCAACGGCGACCTGCTAGTGGTGTCGATGAGAGACCGCCGAGTGATGCGCTACGACGGCGTGGCCCTCCATGAGCACGCCGACTTATCGGAGATTGCCACATCGCTCTGCAACGACATGACGGTGGATGCCGAGGGTCGGGCCTACGTGGGCAACTTCGGGTTTGACCTGCACGGCGGTGAGGATGTGGCCGCAGCCACTTTGGCATTGGTGCAGCCCGACGGTACGGCTGAAGCTGCGGCCGGCGACTTGCTCTTCCCCAACGGCGCGGTGATCACCCCCGATGGCGCCACTTACATCGTGGGCGAGAGCTTCGGAACCCAGTTCACTGCCTTCGACATCGGGCCGGAAGGCCGGCTGGAGAACCGGCGTCTGTGGGCTGCGGTTCCCGGCACCGTCCCCGATGGGTGCTGCTACGACGCTGAGGGAGGCATCTGGTACGCCGATGCGGTGGGCCGCGCCGCCCTGAGGGTTCTTGAGGGGGGCGAGATCACCCACCGGGTGGAGACGGAGCTCAATTGTTTCGCGGTCATGCTGGGGGGAGACGACCGGCGTACGCTCTTTCTGGTCACTGCACCGGGATCCCATCCTGATGAGGTGCAAGGCCTTGGCCAAGCCCGGATCGAAACCGTGCGAGTAGAGATTCCCGGGGCCGGGCTTCCCTAAACCGCAGACCGCGAGAAAGAGGACAAAATATGAGATTTTCCGGGAAGGTTGCTCTGGTTACCGGAGCAGGATCGGGAATCGGCCAGGCCATTGCGGTACGACTAGCCAGCGAAGGAGCTGTCGTTGTCGGCAGCGACATCAACGGGGTGGGGCTGGAGGAAACCGCAGAAATGATGGGCGAAGATGCCGCGTTCTATCCCCAAGTCTCCGATGTGCGCAGCAGAGACGCCTGCTATGAGCTGGTGGAGTCCACAGTGGCCGATCGCGGTCGCCTCGATGTGCTGTGCAATGTCGCCGGAGTGGCCCGGGGCCATCGTGTAGGCGACGTCGATCAGGAAGTCTGGGATCTGATCATGGGGGTGAATGTTGAGGGCGTGTTCTGGATGTCACAGGCCGCGCTCCCCCACCTGGAGTCTTCGAACGGCAGCATTGTGAACATTGCCTCCAATGCCGGGCTGATGGGACAGGCCTACACCGTGCCCTACTGCGCCAGCAAGGGAGCAGTGGTGCTGATGACCAAGGCCATGGCCATGGAGACGATGAAAACCGGCATGCGGATAAACGCCATCGCGCCCGGCGGGGTGGAAACCAATCTGGCCGCCGCATTTGGCTTTCCCGAGAATCCCGACATGGAGCTGATGGGTCGGTACATGGGGATGCGGGGCATGGCCCAGGCCGAAGACATCGCCTCTCTGGTGGCCTACGTCGCCTCCGATGACGCCCACCGAATCCATGGCTCAGTCCTGAGCATCGACGGCGGTATGACCGCAGGATGAGCTGGGTTCCGTCTGGCCAAAGGGTGCTGATTACCGGGGCCTCCTCGGGCATCGGGGCAGCGTTGGCGGTTGAACTGGCCCGGGGTGGGGCTTACGTGGGCCTGGCTGCCCGCCGAAGCGACCGCCTCGAACAGGTGTTAGGCGAAGTGCGAGATGCCGGCGGCGATGGCTGCTGGTGGAAGCTCGATCTGGCCGATTTGGACGGCGTGGCCCCGTTCGCCGATCGCGCCTGGGCTGAGATGGGCCCCATCGACGTACTGGTGAACAACGCCGGTGCCCCTCGGCGGCGGTCGATGAAACGGCTCACGCCAGAAGAGTTGGATGAGACGATGGCGGTGAACTTCACCGGTTCGGCTCGGCTCACCCTGGCTCTTCTGCCCTACATGCTGGAGCGGGACTCGGGGGCCATTGTGAATGTGTCGTCTATGGGGACGCAGTCGATGGCATTTCGAACCGGGGCCTACGCCGCGGCCAAAGCCGCGCTCAATCTGTTCACCGAAGGACTCTATTTCGATTTGGCCGGCACCGGTGTTCGAGCCCATCTGTTCACCCCCGGCTCTACCGCTACCGAGTTCTCAACACCAAAACCGGGGAACGACGACCCGTTTCCCCAACCGCCCGGCGCGTTCATGGACCCGGTGGATGTGGCCAAGGCGCTTATCGCCAAACTGGGCAACGACGACTTCGAGGGATTCGCCGCACCCGCCCTGTTGGAAACCGCCCAAGCCAAACGGGCCGATCCCAACGGCTATTTGGTGCAGGCGACAGAGATGATGATTCGGCGCTAGCTAGTCGATTCTGGAGAAGGTGCGGCCGGGGAACAGGTCCACCACCGGCTTCCAGAGATACTCCAAGCGCCAAGCCCGGCGGGCCAGATAGCGGAGGACATCTGCCTCGCTTCCTGCACTCTGGTCTTGAATGGCCTTATCCAGATCAAACAGCCCATCTTCGAGCGTGTCGGATCGGCGGCCAGTGAGGGCGGCAATCTCATCCCGTTCGATGTCTGCCAGCTGTGGACCGATCTGCTTCTGTCGGTCAAGGCACTCCACCAACAACGTGGCGTGATCCAGCCGGTGGCGGGGGTAGTCGCCCTCTACCGCCGGCAGCACCTCATCGCGCAGATTGGCAATGACAACCCCTTCTAGCGAGCTGGCCATCTCAAACTCCGGCAGCTCAGGGCGCTCCAACTCGATTCCCATGGCGTCGGCCAGCGCCTCGCACGTGGCCCGCTCACAGATGTAGCGGTAGGCCCAGTTCATGCCGTTGGGCATCTGGGGATCGTTGATCACAGTAATCCGGGCCAACGACACGATTGATCGCACGAACTGCTGCACCCGGTAGTAGCGCACCGAGTCGAGGTGCACCGGGAAACCGGACAGTTCCTCGTAACGGCGGATGATCGGGGCAAGACCCTCGTCGGGAGTCGAGGGACAGAAGAACTCCCGCGTGCAGATGTTGCCGAAGTCCTCCATGGGATCTCCAAAATGAGCCCATTCCCAGTCGACGATGGCGCTCACCTGACCGTCGTCGAACATGAAGTTGGCCGGTCCAGTGTCGCCCTGCAAGAGACTCACCCGGTCGAGGCGCTCCGGTACATGATTCCGGATCCACTGGAGCGAATAGGTGTACAGCGGATCGGTCACCATGCCCCCAAGGAACTGCTCCACAAAGTCGACTTCGCCCAACGCGCACTCGGCTGATGTGGTGGGAATTGGCATGTGGTCGAGACCTAGCGATTCGGGATCCAGTGAATGAAGCAGCGCCAGTTGCTGAATGAAGTCCTCGAGCACCGCGGCCTGCTCTGCGGGATCAGCGTTGTCCAAGTCGGCCCGTCCGGGCATCCGCTCGTGTAGGGCAGCCTGTAGATCTTCGCTCCACGCGCAGATAGCAGGCACCTTCATGCCGGTCTCGACCAGCGCAGTCTGCACCTTGGCCTCGCTCTTCACCGAATGGGTGCCGCTGCCGTCCCCTTCTCGGTCGAGGCGTAGGAAGTACTCCGCCACCGATCCGTCGGGGCGGGTCACATCCACCACCCACGCCTCCCGCCGGGCGATGTGGCGCTTCAGATGGGTGATGCGACCGCCTCCCGCCTCGGCAATCCAGTCGGTCATTCCATCGGGTAAGTCGTGTTTGAGCTCCTCAGCCATCCCGATGGCTTAGCACGCACCTACCCCACGGGTCTCTTTCCCCAGACAGCAACCCAGAGGTAATCGATGTAGCGGAAGGTGGGATCGTCAAAGCAGGCCAACAGTTCTTCATAGTCGGCTTCGTCGTAATCGTCGCGACGGGCGCTGAGCGGGCGGGCCACTTCCATGGTGAAGCGGCGGTAACGAGCCCGCAGTGATCCACCGCTCACGATGTCAGTCAGCCCTTCCGAGGACACATCTTCTAGACGGTCACCAAACACCTGGTGGACGCGGCGGCCAACGAATGCGTCCATACGGGTGCCAGCAGCCGATCGCTCTCGGAAGCGACGGAACACGTCGGCTCGGGGATGGTCGGGTTGGCACTCCATCATGGTTCCGTAATCAGGCTCAGCGACCATGACCCATCCCCCCGGTCGAGCCGAGCCCACCAAGCTGTCCACCGCCGCATCGAAGTCGGAGACATGGGCCAGCAGCGCCCGGCAATGGACAAGATCAAAAGCCGAATCCTCCACCGGGCCGTCGCAGATGTCGTGTGTGCGAACATCGGGGCCGTTCAAGAACCGGGGCATGATGTCGGCGGAAACCACCTCAGCACCACGATCTCGCAGCCAATTCGACACCGACCCTCGACCAGCCCCAACATCGGCACACCGCCATCCGCTCCCCACTCCGATTCGCTCCAGCCGGGCGAAGGTGGGCTCATCGAGAATGGCTTCCAACAGAGCCAGACGCGGGCCTTCCCCTTCCTCGTCGATCTCCGACATGGCATAACGCACCCCTGAGGGCTCTGCACCTGGCATACGGTGAGCCTACGATGCGGGTATGAGCGAAGACCGAGTATTCGGCGATGTGGCCACCAAACTGCTGATGGAAAACGACCGAGTGAAGATTTGGGAGATGCGCCTTGATCCCGGCGAGCGGTCCGATCTTCACCGCCACGATCACGACTACGTGCTCGTGCAGGTATCGGGCGACAAGATTGCGGGAGACTTCGAGCCCGACACGGCCGGGGAGTTCTCCGGCCTAGTTGAGGGCGACGTGATCCCTGGCCAGCCCATGTTCATCTCCAAAGGCGGCATCGAGGCCGCGGTCAACACCGGCACCGAGCCCTACTACGAGATTCTGATCGAGCTTAAAGACTGAGCTCTCCAACAACTCATCAACAGCCGCACGATGCGGCGTACGCCTGGCGGCTGCTGGTAACCCTGCTTGCTGGCCAGGTGGTGTTCGGCTCCACCATGACCATCATCGGGGCCTCTCTGTCCGACATCTCGGAGAGTCTGGGCACCACCAACGCCACACTGTCGTGGGCGGTCTCCGCCCCATTCTTGGGTTTGGCCGCGGGGACCACGGTCTTCGGGACTTTGGGCGATTCGTGGGGCCACCGGCGGATGCTGATCCTCGGACTGGCGGTGTTCACGGTAGCGACCGGTGTGTGCGGGCTGGCCTGGGATGCCCTTAGCTTCATCGGCTTTCGAGCTCTGGTAGGGCTGGGCGGAGCCATGATGATTCCCAACGGTATGGCCATCATGATGGCCGCATTCCCGGTCAACCAACGTGCTCGGGCCATGGGTTGGTTCCAGTTTGCGGCCGTGGGGGGTCCGGCCATTGGCTTGGTCACCGGTGGGGCCTTGGTTGACGCGTTGGGCTGGCGGGCGATCTTCGCGGTCTACACCCCCATCGCCGCAATCGGATTGATCGCCGCAGTCCTAGTGGTTCGTCCCTCCCAAGCCGGCGAAGCCAAACCAGTTGACGTCGTGGGCGCGCTCAGTCTGGTGTCAGCGGTGGTCGTTTTGATGGTGGCTCTGGACCGGGGCGCCAACCTTGGCTTCGACCACCCTGTGGCGTTGGCGTTCTTGGCCCTCGTGCCGGCAACCATTTGGACGTTTGTGGCCATCGAGCGGCACACGGCTCACCCGATGGTCCCGCTTGAGTGGTTTCGCCGCCGGAACTACGCCGGGCCGGTTGTGGCCTCAGCCACGGCCAACGCGGCCTATATGGGAGGGTTCATCCTCGCCCCTCAGCTCCTGCAGGTGCGCTATGGGTACACCCTCACGGCGGCCACTGTGTTTCTGGTTGTTCGGCTGATCTCTTTCAGCCTCAGCTCCCCGGTGGGTGGCCGGCTGACCGCGACCCGGGGCGAGCGATGGACGTCCTGTCTGGGAAGTGTGCTGGTGGTGTTGGCCATGGTGTCGTTTGCCGCCGGAGCGCTGGTCGACGCGGTGGTGCTGGTGATTCTGGGCCTAGCGCTGGCCGGCGGAGGACTGGGAGTAGCAGGGCCTGCGTACCAGGTATCGGTTGTGGGGGCAGTTCCGATGGACCGTCTGGGGGCGGCAACCGGAATGTTTCAGACGATCACCAGCCTGGGCACAGCTGCCGGGGTCCAAGTTCTGGTGCTGGCCGTAGGCGAGAACGTCACGGGAACAGCATTTGCCAACGCTTTCTGGCTGGGCGCGGCAGTTGCCGCAGTCGGCGTCTTCGGGGCGTTGGCTATTACTTCAACCAACTCCGCTATCGCGAAGTAGCAGTCAGCTTCGCCCGGTCAATGCGGCCATGACCTTGGGGGCCATGATCTCGGCTAATTCCAGGCACTCCTCTTTCGACCAGATGGCGATGGGAACCCATGGATAGTCGACGGTGAGGAACTCGTAATCAGCACAGCCGCTCACCCGGGCGATGGCCTTGGCTGAGCCCCTCATCTCCTCATGGACGATGGCGACACTGGGAACCCCAGCCCACTCCAGCTCCACTGCGTCCCGCAAACTGCGGGCACTACAGCTGCCTCAACCGCCGAAGCCGGTTATGGCGACGGTGGCCTCCTCGGTAAGGCGGCTCCAGTCCCCCGGATCAGGCGGTATCGACACTGAGCTCTTCACCACCTTCAGCGGGGCTTGCGGATCACTTAGCTTGGACAACTCGTCGTACAGGGCATCCAGGAAGATCTCTCCTTCGCCGAGGCCGTTGGCCACCAAAGCGACCACCGCTCCGTCCAAGCTGGCTGGCCGGGGAGAGAAATCGTGGTCGTCGGTGCGATCGAAAGGACCGGACGTGGGGTCGAGGCCAATGAGGGCAGTCATATTGTCAGATTAGCTGATCCGAGCCCGCTAGGAGATGGGCTCGGTGATGGCGAGGGCTAGGTGGGGCAGCAAGAGCCAGCTTGCTCCCATACCCGCTCCCCCGGCGGCCACGATGAGGATGCCCTCGGGCTTGCCGATGCGAGCCATTCGGTCGGTAGCACTGGTGGCCGGCGCGTTGAGCCGAGGCCACAGATGCTGCTGGATATCGGCCTTCGACCACCCTTCATCAATGAAGAAGCGATGGTGCTCATGGCCGACCACGATCACAACGTTGCCGTCCTCTCCCAGCCATGAGTCACCGGCAATGCCATTGGCCCGGATGTTCGACACCAGGGTGTCGCACACGCCCTCGGCGTTTCGGCTGGTGAAGTCGGTGGCCTCGACCATCTTCATCAGCGAGTGGACGGTTGCCGCACTCTGGTCAGGAGCCAACCCCCGCTGGACGTGGAGCGGCTCCCAGTCAGAGGCCTCTTCCTTCTCTCCGAAGCAGAAAGAGTAGCGGGCCGGTGTGGAGTAGCTGGCCCGGTCCAAGAAGCCGGGAATGCCCCGGCACACGTTGCGGATCACCAGGCGAAGCGCCCGGCCGATGGTGGCGTTAGCCCGGAACCCCGGCCCGAAACATCCCGCCCCTGAAGCCACCCCGAGCTCGTTGCGAACGGGGCCGTTGATGATCACAGCCTGGGCCGCGCCCGACAGTGTGCCGGTAGTGGAATGGCAGTTTCCCTTGGGATGCAGGTGGGCTCGCACCGCGGCCACCACCACGGGGAAGTACTCCGGCAGGCAGCCGGCCATCACCGCGTTCACCGCGGCCTGCTCCGCAGTGCAGGTCACTTCCCGGGTAGGAACCGTGCCCAGCACCTCATCCCCGGAGAGCCCAGCACCCTCCAAGAACGCGGCCACCTTTTCGGGGGTGGGAGGCATGATGGGCAGCCCGTCGGTCCACCCCTTCTCGAAATAGTCCTCCACCAAGGCTTCATAGGTGTCGTAGGCGTGTTGCGCGGCCGCGGTCATGGCCCAAAGCTAGAGGTAATGGCGGGTGGTCTCCCATACAGAGCGGATGGCGAAGCTCGACCGCAGGCGGCCCATCCCGCTGAAACGCGACAAGTGTTGGTTGTGGATCCTCTCAAAGTCGCGCTGGTCGGCCACCGCAAGGTGGAGCAGATAGTCGGCATCGCCGGCCATCAGGTGGCACGACATGACTTCTGGGCACTCCACCACTTCCTTTTCGAACTGGCGCAATGATGCCTCGCTTTGGCTCACCAGCGAGATCTCAACAAAAACGTCGAGAGAGCGGTTGATGGCTTGGGGGTCGACGATCATCACGTAGCCCGCGATCACCCCGTCAGCCTCCAGCCGCCGAACCCGGCGATAGCAGGCCGAGGGCGACAAGCCCACCCGGTCGGCCAACTCGGCGTTGGAGATGCGAGCGTCCCCTTGAAGCTCATTGAGAATGGATCGGTCGATTGAATCCAGTTCCGTCACCGCTCTGACTCCTCTTTGATCCCAAAAGAACCGCTAATGCCGTGAACGATAATTTATTCGTATATTTGGATAATTGCGAAGAATATCATCACCTGATGGCATTTTGGCGACATCTTTTCAAGATCCTTTCCCCCCTTTTGCGGGTAAGATTTCAATGTAGCGACCGGTTAGCGGCGGAGGCATCAGATGCGCATCGGGGTTCCAAAAGAGATCAAGAACGAAGAGCGGAGAGTGGCATTGACACCCGGCGGTGCTACCGAGCTCACTGCCCGAGGCCACGAGGTTCTCGTTGAGCCCAATTGCGGAGCAGGGGCAGGTTTCACCGACGAGGAATACGCATCCCACGGCGCTCATATCGCGGACTCGGCTGAAGAGGTGTTCGACTGGGCCGAGATGATCGTCAAGGTCAAAGAGCCCCAAGCCGAGGAACGGGCCCAGATGAGAGAAGGCCAGATCCTGTTCACCTATCTGCACTTGGCAGCCGACGCGATCCAGACTGCGGATCTAGTCGACCAGGGTGTCACCGCCATCGCCTATGAATCAGTGGTCGGCCCCAACGGCGGTTTGCCCTTGCTAGCTCCCATGTCACAAGTGGCGGGTCGGATGTCGATCCAAGCCGGAGCCCATTGTCTTGAGTCCTCGGCAGGAGGTCGAGGGGTTCTCCTCGGCGGTGTGCCCGGCGTGGCGCCGGCCAAGGTTGCGATCATCGGCGGAGGTGTGGTCGGCCGCAACGCGGTGCAGATGGCTATCGGGCTTGGCGCCGACGTAACAGTGATCGACCGCGACGTCTCCGTGCTAGAAGATCTGAGCTCCCGATACGGCTCAGCCCTGCACACACTCCACTCCAGCGGAGGCGCCCTCGAGGAGGCAGTTCTCGGTGCCGACTTGGTAATCGGGGCAGTTCTCATTCGGGGTGCCCGAGCTCCGCGTCTGGTCACTGCCGAGATGGTCAAGTTGATGCGACCCCGATCGGCGGTAGTCGATGTCGCCATCGACCAGGGCGGCTGCATCGAGACCTCTCGGCCCACCACTCACGCCAACCCCACCTATTTGGCCTACGACGTGGTCCATTACTGCGTGGCCAACATGCCCGGCGCGGTCCCCCGAACGTCGACGTTCGCCTTGGAGAATGCCACCCTTCCCTACATGTCGAAGCTGGCCGATCTTGGGCCGACCGAGGCCATGCGAACAGATGCTGGGCTGCGGGCTGGCTTGTCGGTCTGCCAAGGGCGGGTCACTGAACCCGCGGTGGCTGAATCCCTCGGCCTCAACCACACCGCCCCCGAGGAGGTACTGGGTCTCAGCCAGTGTGCGGCCTAGATCAGCTCGGCCATCCGTTCGGCTACGGCGATGACATTCAGATTGGTGTTGGCTCGCGGCGTCTCAGGCATGATCGAGGCATCGCACACTCGCAGGCCTTCGGTCCCCCATACCTGCCCGTAAGGACCGACCACCGCAGCGGGGTCGTCGATTGGGCCCATCGCACAGGTGCCCGCACCGTGGTAGAAGGCCACGTGGTTGGCGAACACATGAGCCAACAGATCGTCGCGGGTCAGCTTCTTGGGCAGGAACACAGGCTCCTTGGCCACCTTCTGATAGGAGGGTGACAACAACAGCTCGATGCCCAGCTCAAAGGCTTCAACCAGCCGTTCCAGGTCAGGTTTGTGGGCCAAGAATGGGTAGGTGATCACGGGGGGATCGGCTGGGTCAGCAGATACCGGACGAACCGACCCCCGGATCTCCACCCGTTGCAAAGCGGCGTTGAAGGCGAAAACCGTATCCAACCCCCCCGCTTGGGCTCGGCGCCGGGGATTGTTGGACAGATCGATCACCCCAACGGGGAATAGTTGGAGGTCGTTGGCTGGCCCCGAGGAGCTGGTGAATCGCAGCAAGGTCTGGATATTGACATCGCCGGGATACACCATCTGCGGTCTGGGCAACGCGAACAGATAGACGGCCGGGTGATCGGAGAAGTTGGCCCCCACCCCGGGACTGTCGACAACAATGTCGAAGCCCAAACCGGCTAGCTCCGAAGCCGGGCCGATGCCGGAGCGCCATAGCAGCATCGGTGACTGAACCACGCCGGCGGCCACGACGACCTCGTCAGCGGCGACTGCTTCCGGTGGGCCATCGGCAACTACGTCAACACCGATAACCCGGTTGCCGCTCCAACGCAACGCCAGCACCAGACAGCTGCCTCGCACCTCCAGGTTGGGACGACTGCGGACTTCAGGGGTCAGGTAGGCGTCGGCGGCGGACACCCGCTGGAGGCCCCGGCGGTTGCGGGGCAGCGGTCCGGCGCCAAGGGAATTCGGGGCATTGTGATCTTCGATGTAGCCGTGGCCGGCTGCTTCGCAGGCCTCATAGAACACGGCATGCACCGGGTTGAGCTCGGCCTCAGGCGTGCGGGCAATGGGCAACGGGCCATCTCGGCCATGCCATCGATCGTCGCCGTCTGGATCGGACTCCAGCCGCCGAAAGCAGGCCAGCACCGCTTCCCAGCGCCATTCGTCAAATCCCCAGGAATCGAAATCAGCCGGCATGGCCCGAACGGCGATACCGCCGTTGACGGTTGAGCTGCCGCCGAGCACTCGCCCTCGGGGATACGGCTGTGTCCGCCCACCGGGCAGTCGCACCACATCACCCCAGTCGTGGTGGGGATGCGAAGACACGGTGATATCGACCAGTTCAGAGGGCAGTCGTGTGCCGTAGTCGGGACCGGCTTCCAGAAGAAGCACTTGTCGGGCGGGATCCTCCGATAGCCGGGCCGCCAGTACCGACCCCGCTGAGCCCCCGCCCACGATGACCGTGTCGAATGACCGTCCTGCTTGCACTGCTACACGACAGTAGTGACGAGCTCGTTAGTTTGGCGGCATGGGCAGATCATGTGAAGGGCGGGTGGCACTGGTTACCGGAGCCAGTCGGGGCATCGGCGAGGGGGCAGCGCTACGGCTGGCGGCTGAAGGGGCGGCCGTGGCTGCTGTGGCCCGCACCCGTTCAGACGGCGACCACCGATTGCCCGGATCACTCGAGCAGCTGGTGGCCGCTATTGAGAATGGTGGAGGTCAAGCCATCGGCATACCCGCTGATCTATCCGACCCCTCGCTCGACCGATCCGAGATAGTGGCTCAGGCCGAAGAGGAGTTGGGCGGCAAGGTCGACATCCTGGTCAACAATGCCGCCCGAGCCTTCTACCAGCCGTTCACCGAGTTGACGGAGAAGCGGTGGCGCATCGCCTACGAGCTCAACGTGTGGGCTCCATGGGACCTGGCCCGCCTGGTTCTGCCCGGGATGCGAGAACTCGGTCGGGGGGCCATCGTCAATATCTCCTCGGGAGTGGCCGAGCCTCCAGATCTGCCGCCGAACCGGGCTAGCGGCCCAACGATGACCGGGTGTCTTTACGGATCAACGAAAGCGGCTCTCAATCGCTGGACAACCGGTCTGGCCGCGGAGACCTGGGATGACAACATCACCGTCAACGCGATTTCGCCAGAAGCGGCGGTGATGACCCCCGGCGCCGGCGATTACGTGAACTTGCCGCCCGAGAGCCTGGAGCCCATGGAAACCATGTGCGAGGCCATCTTGGCCCTGTGCACTGCCGAACCCCAAGAACTCACTGGCAGGATCACTTACTCCCTGTCGCTGATCCGCGAGCTCAACCGCTCCGTCCACACTCTTGACGGCTCGGAGCTTCTCCCCGGCTGGCAGCCCGCCGACATCGACCCGGGTCGACTGCGTAGCTGAAACAGGACCTACTGGGCCGCCCTGTTGGATTCGCGTTCTCCTCGGACGAATGCCTCCCGAGCCTTCTCGCCTTCACCCATGAGGTTCAGCTCGTAAGTGAACCCCTGCTCGAAGCGGTAGCTGCGGTGCACGTCCACCGGGTCGATCCCGTTGATCGACCACTTGGCCTTGCGGATGACTCCGGGCGGCTTGGCCGCGATCACTCCGGCTATTCGGCGGGCCTCGTCCATCAACTGGTCGCCGGGCACCACCCTGAGCACGGTCCCCCATCGATGCAGATCCTCGACACCCACCGGCTCACAGCTGTACATCATCCAGCGCATAACCTTTTCTGGCACCAGCCGAGCGGTGTGGGTGGCAGCCCCTAGGGCCCCGTTGTCCACCTCGGGCATGGAGAACTTGACCCCTTCCGCGGCCACCACCAAGTCGCAGTTTCCGGCGAGGCCGATGCCTAGACCCAAGCAGAAGTCCTGCACGGCGGCGATCACCGGCACCGCGCAGTCGTAGACCGCGCCGAAGGCCTCATAGCAGGCGTCACCGGTGCCCAATACCCCTTCGAAGCCCTCCATGGCCTGCATTTCCTTGATGTCCACCCCGGCGTTGAACCCCCTGCCCACCGCGGTGAGGATGGCGGCCCGCACGTTGGAGTCGTGTTTGAAGCTCCCGAAGATCTCGGCCAGCCGGTAGGTGTCGGCGATATTGAGGGCGTTCACCGGTGGATTGTCCATAGTGACGACGGCGATACCCTGCTCATCAATCTCGGTGTGAATGGCCACAGTGCGCTCCTTTGCCTTTAGTGGTCGCCAGCGTAGGCCCCTCACGCCTCAGCTACTACGTTGAGTAGCCGTGGTGCAGCAAAACAGCCTCCCCCTCGATGGGATGCGAGTACTGGAGCTGTCCACCGAGGTTCCTGGGGGCTACTGCGGCAAACTCCTGTTGGATGCCGGGGCCGAAGTGCTCAAGGCTGAGCCCACGGGGGGCGATCCGCTCCGGCGCTACGCCCCGCTCGGCGCACCGGTGGTGGCCGGAAAGGGTATCGACGGCGACCACGGACTGCTGTTCGGCTATCTGGCCGCCGGTAAACGCAGCGTCGAGACCGAAGACCGAGATCATCTGCTGACCCTCGCAGCCGGGGCCGACATCATTATCCAAGACGCCCCACCTGGTCGATTGAGCTGGGAGCAGGTCCAGACGGCCAATCCGGCGGCCTCTTTGGTGAGCATCTCGCCATGGGGCACCGACGGACCGTGGGCCGACCGGCCAGCAACTGAGTTCATCGTGCATGCGGCTAGCGGCTCGCTCACCCATCGAGGCGATCCCGAAGGGGAGCCGATCATGATCGGCGGTAGGTTCGCGGAGTTTGTATTCGGGTCGTACGCCGCAGTTGGTGCGATGTCCGGCTGGCTGTGCGCCCGTAGTTCAGGGTGGGGCCAGCATGTGGACCTGTCTACGGTGGAGGCAGGCATCCTGTCGATGGGCGGCAACTACGAGTTGCTGGCCGGGCAATTCGGGGCGCCTCCCATGACCCGTATGGTGAGCGTGCCATCTGTGGAGCGCTGCGCCGACGGCTGGGTTGGGTTTTCCACCATCACTGGCCAGCAATGGCTGGATTTTTGCTCGATGATCGGCCGCCCCGACTGGCACGACGACGAGGAGCTGATGACCGCGCCGGGCAAAATCGCCCGAGCCGACGAGATATCCGAGGCCACCGTGGCCTGGACCGGGACCCGCACCGTGGCTGAAGCCGTTGAAGTCGCCTCGGCGCTGCGAATTCCGTGCGCTCCGATCGGAACCGGACGTACCGTGCCGACCACCGACCACTTCGCGGCCCGGGAATCCTTCGTCGACAATCCCGACGGCCATCCCCAACCTCGCCCGCCCTATCGAATCGGCGGGATGGAGTCCCCACCGCCCCGCCGAGCCCCCGTGCTCGATGCCCACGCCGACAGCCCAGCGTGGGAACCCCGACCCCGCAACAGGCCATTGGGAAACCCGAGTGATCTGCCCTTAGCCGGTTTGCGGGTGGCGGCATTCACCGCGTTCTGGGCCGGGCCGCTGGTCACCTCGTATCTCGCCTCGCTGGGCGCCGACGTAATCAAGGTCGAGTCGATTCAACGTCCCGACGGAATGCGATTCGCAGGATGGCCTCAAGAAAAACAGCGCTGGGAGTACTCCTACGTCACCCACGGGGCCAACGCCGGCGTGCGCAACGTCACGCTCGACTTAGAGCGGCCTGCCGGGATGGACCTGGCCAAGCGGCTGATCGCCGATGCCGACATCGTCGTTGAGAACTTCTCTGCCCGGGTTATGGATCACTTCGGGCTGGGCTGGCAGGAGGTCCACCGCCTCAACCCCCAAGCAGTCATGTTGCGGATGCCCGCCTTCGGCCTGGACGGGCCGTGGAAAGATCGGGTGGGATTCGCCATGACCATCGAGCAGGCCAGCGGCCTGGTGTGGGTCACCGGCTATGAAGACCTGCCCATGCTGCCCCGAGGAGCGTGCGATCCACTGGGCGCCATGCACGCCATATTCGCCGCCTTGCTCGCCCTGAGGAGGCGCGAGCAGACCGGTGAGGGCCAGTTCGTGGAGGTGGCCTTGGTTGATGCCGCCCTGGCGACAGCCGCGGAGCAGTTTTTGGAGTGGTCGGCCCATGGCGTGGAGCTGGGACGGTCGGTCAACGCTTCCTCGGTGTGCGATCCCCAAGGGGTGTTCCAGTGCGCCGGAGACGATGCCTGGGTGGCGCTGTCGTGTGCCACCGACGCCCAACGGGCCGCTCTAGCCGAGAAATTGAAGGCCGACGGCTTCGATCAAGACCTGGAAGGCTGGGCGGCAGCACGTTCTCCGGCTGAGGCCGAGGCGGCCCTGCTGGCTGCCGCGGTGCCGGCCTCGGTGCTGCCCGATCCCCGCAACCTGCTCCCCCACCCCCAGCTTGAGTATCGGGGATTCGTGGAGTGGATGGACCATCCGATCTGCGGTGAGCTGGGCTATCCGGGGTTCCCGTTCGTGTTTTCCGGCCTGGGCGGCCAACTCCTCCCCCGCCCCGCCCCTGCGTTGGGCCAGCACAACCGGGAGATCTTGCGCAACACCCTGGGTCTCGACGACGATGCCATCGCCGCCCTGGCCGACGAGGACATCATCGGCGACTGGCCAATAGGGTGGGACAAGTGACCGAACACCCCCACTACATCACCTGAAAGCGAGACCACTTTGCGCATCGGCTATCTGATCGACACCAACCACGGGTACTACGACCAGCCTCTGCCCGAGCCGGACAATGCCGCCGATGCCCTCGACGCCATGATCGAGGAAGGCATCTTGGCCGAGCAGTCAGGGTTCCACTCCATCCAGGTGCCTGACCGCCATGGCCGCACCGAGTCGTACTTCGGCTCGCCGTTGAACCTGCTGATGATCCTGGCCCGAGAGACCAGCCGGGTGGCCATCGGCTCCTACTGCCTGGTGAACACCCTCTACCACCCCATGGAGGTGGCCGAGCAGTGCGCCATAATCGACAACATCTCCAGGGGCCGGCTGTACATGACCTGGGGCCGGGGCTTTCACGCCGGCTACTGGGGCCAGTTCGGCGTTCCGTCTGAGCGGATGCTGGGCCGCTATCTGGAGAACGTGGCCATCATCGACAAGGCGCTGCAATCCAAGGGCGAGCGATTCAGCTGGGACGGCGACTTCTACCAGGTAAACGACGGATTGCTCTCCCCCAACTCATACCAGCAGCCCCGGTTCCCGTTCTGGGGCGGTGGCCAGCTGCCCGCGGCCATTGAGCGGTGCGGGGTCTACGCCGAGTCGTGGACCTGCGACGACTTCCCCATCCAAAAGGAGACTTGGGATCGCCAAGCCGGTGCCTACCGGACCAAAGCCATCGAGCACGGCAAGGAGCCATTCGTCGTCTTGATGCGCAAGGCATGGGTGGCCGACACCTTCGAGCAGGCCGCTGAGCAGTACGGCGCTCACTATGTGCCGGAGATGCGCTTCTATTGCGAGCAGGGCATCTTGGCCCACCACCCCGAATTCGACTCTCCCGAGAAGATCACCACCGAATCGGCTCGGGAGCACATCGTGGTGGGCTCTCCTGCCCAGTGCCGGGAGCGGTTAGAGCAGTACTACGAGGAGCTGGGCGTGCAGTATTTTACCGTGCAGTTCCGCATGGTCACCGGCCCCTCTTTCGAGGCCACCCGGGAGCAGATCCAGCGCTTTGGCGAGGAGGTGGTGCAGCCCCTGCATCGCAAGTACCCCGCCCCCGATCATCCGGCCATACCTGAGGCCTGCCGGTAGTGATGAGATGACTTCGGCGACACAGACTCCGACCATCGAGGAACTGGAATCCCTGGTGGGAAGGCAGTTCCCAGGCGGAACCTACGACTTGGAACCTTGGCGGGTTTGGCTGACCAACGATGTCATCGGGGCACCGCAGCGAACCGACGGCATCGCCCATCCCATGTTCTGCTACTACGCGGCCATGGCCGGCTTGGGCATCTCCATCGACGAGATGTTCACCCTTTGCTACGCGTCGGCCGACGACGGGCCGATGTTCGGCGAATGCGACATTCAGCAGCTGCGCCCCTTGGAGATCGGTGCCACCTACACCGTGCGGGGAGAGATCACCAGCGCAGTCCGCAAGCAAGGTGAACGCACGGGAACTTTCGACATCGTGGCCTTCCAACTCGAAGTCGTCGCCCCCGATGGCGAAGTGTCGTCCGTGGTTTCCAACTCCTTCATCTTTCCCAGGAGGCCCTAGTGAGTGCGATCCCAACTCCATCAGTGGGAGACGAGCTTCCCCGTCTGGTCATCCAAGCGGTAGACGCCGAGAAGATGAAGACGATGGCTGCCCTGTTGGCCGATTCCAACCCCATCCACTGGGATGTCGACACCGTGAGGGAACTGGGCATGGGCGACCAGCCGGTTAATCAAGGCCCCAACAATCTGGGCTATGTGATGAACATGCTGGGCCAGTGGGCCGGCGGTGCCGGGCGCATACGGCACATTCGGGTGCGCTTCCTGGACAATGTGTTCGCCGGCGATCGGTTGGAGGCGGGCGGCACGGTCACCGCGGTCGGCGACGACGGCACCGCCGACTGCGACGTCTGGCTGGCCCGCGACGGCACCCACCCCGTGCTAGCGGGGACCGCCACCTTGTCGTTGGTCTAAGAGCGGGCGCGGATAGGTGGCTGGTCTGGAGCTTCTGATTTGAGGTTATTGATTGATGTTGAAGCTGCTGAATTGAGGCAATTGGTTGGTTTTGGAGTTGTTGAATAGGGGTAATAAGAGGCAAGGATTGTTTAGTTATGAGTCCCATTACTAGTCCTATTACCAATGATAAAGAAAGGTTGATGACAGCTATTGATTGTGCCTAGGGTTTACCGAGAAACACTTTGTCCATTACCTAAGGAGTCCTCATGGCAGACCATGTTCACACTGATACGTGTTACGACCACCCGGAGCACACGCACGCCGACCACGCCGATCACTGCGACACGGCTGAGCACGGCCACGCCGACCATGCCGATCACTGCGACACGGCTGAGCACGGCCACGCCGACCACGCGGAACACTGCGACGATGCCAGCCACACCCACGCCGACCACGCCGATCACTGCGATACGGACGAGCACAGCCACGCCGACCACGAAGATCACTGCGACACCCCCGTTCACAGCCACGCCGACCACGAAGATCACTGCGATATCCCGGTACACGTCCACACCGACGAGTGCTGTAACGCGGCCTAGTGGACAAATCTGATCATGGTCATGGCCATGATCACGGCCATGACCATGATGATGATTGCGGGCACGACCATGCTCACGACCACGATCACGACCACGACCACGATCACCACCACGGACACGATCACGACCACGGACACGATCATGACCACGGGCATGACCACGGACACGATCACGACCACGATCACCACCACCACGACCTAAGGGAAGCCAGCCGCAAGAGCCTGATCACCGCGGTCACCCTGACCACCACCTTCATGGTGATCGAGGTGATCGGCGGTTTCGCGTCGGGCAGTTTGGCGCTGATCTCCGACGCCGGGCACATGCTCACCGACAGCGCGGCCATCGGTTTAGCACTGTTCGCCATGTGGGCGGCCGACCGGCCGACATCGCACCGTCGGACTTTCGGCTTCTACCGAACCGAGATTCTGGCCGCCATGTTCAATGCGCTGTCTCTATGGGTGATCGTGGGATGGATCTTCTACGAGGCCATTCGAAGATTCGACGGAGACACCCATGTAGAGGGCGGGCTCATGCTCGGCGTCGGCGCAGCCGGCCTAGCAATCAATGTCTTGGTGGCCTTCGTACTGCACCGCCAGTCGGGACACAGCCTGAATGTGGAAGGCGCCTTCCAGCACGTTCTAGCCGACCTGCTGGGTTCGGTGGCCGTGGTGGTGTCGGGAATCTTCATCATCACCGTGGGCTGGGACATCGTCGACCCGATCCTCAGCATGTTCATCGGCGTGCTCATCCTCTTCAGCTCTTGGAACCTCGTATCCGAGGTGTTCCACGTACTGATCGACGGCACCCCTGAGAACGTGGACGTCTACAAACTGTGCCACGAGATCGAGGAAGTGGACGGAGTGACCATTGTCCACGATGTCCATGTGAGGACGATCTCATCGGGCTACCTATCGATGACCGCCCATGTGCTGGCCGATCCAGCTGTGGATGTTCTCGATTCAGACAACCAGCTGCGAAGCATCCGCGAAGTGGTGAAGCGCCACGGAATCCATCACACCACCATCCAGCTTGAGCACTCAGTGGAGGGCTGCGACCAGGAGAACCACCACGTTGACCATCTGATGGCGACGGAACGGGAGATCCGCAAGCGGTCCAAGCTTGCCAGCTTCCTCATGCATTCCCACTAAGGGGCGGCGGGGACAAGTGACCATCCACAGGTCACATACGTTGGGCGGTCAGATTTCGCGCAGGCTCTAAGCCGCCAGCCTGACTTTGTAGGAGCTGACGAGGCTCCTAATTGTCAGTGCCATCAAGAATAGGATCACCGTGCCCAGGGCCATGGTGGCCCCGGCCGCGGTGTCGTGGTGGTAGCTGATTAGCAGACCGACCACCACCGATACCGTGCCGAGGAGGACCGCGGTGGTCATGATGGCGGGAATCCGGCGTACCAACATGGCCGCAGTGGACGGGGGGGCCACCAAGAAGGCGAACACCAGCAGGTTTCCCACCGCCTGGAACGACGCCACGATGGAGATGGCCAACAGCGCCAACAGAGCGGCGTGGGTCAGGCGGGGTCGGAGTCCCATCAGCTGAGCCTGGGCTTCATCGAAGGTCATCACCAGGAACGCCCGGTGGAAGAACACCACTCCCAGCAACACGACTCCGGCGATGATCAACTGGCGAATGAGGTCACTGTTGGTTACCCCGGTTATGGAGCCGAACAAGAATCGGCCGAGATCGCCCGCGTAAGCGCCCGAGCTGCTGGACATGATCACTACTGCTAAGGCCAAGAAACCCACGTAAAGCAAACCGATGGAGCTGTCGTCGGGTAATGGGGAGTAGTTGCGGATTAGGTTGATGCCGGAAACCATGGCCAGCGCGGCAATCAGCGCCCCCAACGTCGTATCACCCCCGAGAATAAAGGCGATGGCCAACCCTGGTAGCACCCCATGGGCCAAAGCCTCACCGAAGAAGCTCATCCCCCGAAGTACCACCCATGTTCCAACCGTGGATGTGGCCAGCACCGCCAGCAGCCCCGACCACAGGGCATTGCGCATGAAGATGTTGTCGACGAAAGGCTCGATCCACCAGTCGATCGGACTGGTCAGAAACTCCATGGCGGGATCCCTAGTGGTGAACCTTCGACGGCAACGTCACCCGAGGGCGTCGGCAATCTTCTGCGCGTTGGAGCGCATGAAACCAAGGTAGGTGTCAGAACCGCTTCCCGATGGACCCAGAGATCCGGTATCCAGGACGACGACATCGACACCGGCCTGCCGGGCCAGCGCTTCGGCATCATCGGAGCTGTGTGAGGATTCGGCGAAGATTGCCGGCACACCAGTCTGACCGATCAGACCGACGAGCTCCTGTAGTTCTGCCGGGTTAGCCTCTCCTATGGACGTGCCGCCGGGAATTACCGTCCCGACCAACTCAAACTCATAACGGTTGGCGAAGTAGCCGAGGGCATCGTGGTTGGTAAGCATCAGGCGCTCATCGTGGGGAAGAGGCGCCAGGATACCAGCGACCTCGTCGTCGAGTGCGACCAACTCTCCCCGGTACTTGGTTACACAGGCGCTTAGCGCACCGGAGTCGAGACCTCCCTGTGCCGCCAGAGCCTCGCTGAGCGGAAGAAGCGCATCGGCAACCCGGATCGGATCGAACCACACGTGGGGATCGTCTCCACCATGGTGCTCTTCCTCGTCCTCTTCTTCGCCCTCGTGCTCCAATTCCATACCTGGGGCGAATCCAATGGTTTCGATGTGGTCAGCCATATGGAACACGGGTGTGCCGGCTTCCTCGACCGCTTCGAGGGTGTCTTCCAGTCCTTCTTCAAGTTCGAGACCATTGGCCACAATCATTACGGCGCTTTCCATGCGGCCCCGATCCTGCAGCGAGGGTTGGAATGCATGGGGGTCACCGCCTGGAGGAATGAGGGTGATCACCTCTGCCTGGCCATCGCAAGCCACGTTGGCCACTATGTCGGCCCAGATGGAGGTGGTTGCCATTATCGTCGGTGAACCATCGGAGGCAGCGTCGTCGTCATTCCCGCACCCCGAGACCAGCAAAGCCAGTGCAGCCACGACGGTTATGGCACGGACGCCGACACTTTTGGTATCAATAATCGTTCTCACTCCCGTTAACATATTTGGGAATGAGTGTCATTCGCAAGCATCTAGTGGAATACTGAACCCAGATGACTGCGGAATCGCTTCCCGTACCCGGCGATGAGGACTATCTGGCGGAAATGCACCTGCAAATTGGGGCCAGATTGGCACGACAGGAGCATCGCTACACCTCTGGCCGAAGACAACTGATTGAGGTGCTGGCCCTGGCCAACCAGCCGATGACGCTGCCAGACATCGTGGCCGCCGACCCAGACCTCGCCCAGAGTTCGGCGTACCGCAACCTTGACGTGTTGGTTCGGAGCGGAGTCATCAGAAGGCTCAGCGCCGGAGGCGACCACACGCACTTCGAATTGGCCGAGCCCCTACTGGGACATCACCACCATCAAATCTGCATCCGCTGCGGTTCTATCGAGGACATTCACCTTGGCAGCGACGTGGAACTCCTTGTGGACCAGAGTCTGTCTGACATTGCATCCCAATCCGGATTCACTCCCATCCATCACAGCCTCGACCTTCACGGCCACTGCGCCGACTGCTGACCCGGCATCCGGCCCCGGTTGGTAATGCGGCTAACTGAACTCCGACTAAGCCCAGAGTTGGCCCAGTGGCGCCGCGAGATCAGAGATTTCTTGGCTGCCGAAATGGCATCGGACAACGTGGCCGAGCACGTCGATCCCACCGATCTGACCGGCCTCGATCTGGACTTCGAGCGACGCCACCAGATGGAGGCTGCTAACCGGGACATGCTGGCCGTGTCATTGCCGGTGGCCGACGGCGGTGGAGGTCGGTCGCGAGCCTGGAAGCACGTGTACGACTTGGAGGCCGCCTTCCACGGGGCACCGTCCATCGACACCGGCGTGACACTGTGCGGGTCTGTGCTCACACGCTTCGGGAGCCAAGCCCAGAAGAACCAATGGCTAGCGCCAATGGTCTCGGGAGAGATCTTGGGCGCCATCGCTTATAGCGAGGCCGGTGCCGGCAACGACCTGGCGGCCATCTCCACCACCGGAGTGAGGGACTCTGGCGGTTGGGTGCTTGCGGGAACCAAATCGCACGTTACGGGAGCCCACAAGGCCGACGTGGCCGTGGTGTTGGCCGTGACTGATCCCAAGGGAAGTGCCCGCTCGTCGATGACCATGTTCTTGGTTCCCCTGGATGCGCCCGGGGTTGATGTAAAGCGAAGGCCCACCATCAATCACTGGACTCTCGGCGAAATCAACCTCCTCCAGGTGCGACTCGGTGACGACTGCGTGCTGGGCGAGGTTGGCGAGGGATGGTCGCAGGTGATGGCCGCTGTAGCCGCGGAACGAGGCTCTTTGGCCCACTACGGATGGATCGAGCAGTGGTTGCAGCGGCTCCCAGCAGGAGTTTCCCCGCCGGAGCGAGCCAGGCTGCACGCGGCCGCGGCTCGAGTCCGGGCCTTCTGTCAGAGGCTGATCGACTTCGAGGAGGCTGGCCGGCCCATTGGCTATGAGGCATCTGTGGTCAAGGTGGCATCTACTGAGCTTCTCCAGGACATTGCCCGCACGGCGCTATCAAGTGCGGGGCAGGACGAAGCCGAATGGACTCCGATGGCTGAGGACGGTCCTCCTTATGCCTATGACGCCCTTGAGGCCATTCACCCCTCCTTGTCGGTCGGAGCGAACGAGACCCACCGAGACATGATTGCGTCAGAACTGTTGAACCGCGACCTGTCGGCGGCCGCTCCCCCGGCTGCGACCCCCAATGACCCTGTTCTTTCCGCTTGCGCCGAACAGGCGGCGCAAGCCCGCCAAGTCTTGGCCTTGACCGCCCAGCATGCCCTCCGGCGGCCGTTGTACGGGAAGCAGGTGGGAGACTTTCAGGCGGCCCGCCATCGCTTCGTGGATATGGCCATCGCGGTTGAGGCCATGGAACTCACCGCGGCGGAGGCCGCCCTCTCCCCTGCCGGTGCCCAGCACGACTATCTGGTGTCGGCGGCCAAGGTGGCGGCCAACGAGGCCTTGCTAGATGTTCTGGCCGGCGCCCATCAGTTGCACGGCGCCGACGGTTACTACGACGACCACTATCTTGCGACGTTCACTCGCCGGGCCTGGGCAGCCCAGGCCCGGGGAGGCTCCACTGCCGAGCACCTGGATCGGTTGGCCCGTTTGACCGAGTGATGGGCTAGCTGGCGATGGTGACCCTATGGAGCACTCGCTCCTCACCGGTCACATCTCCAACGACGGCATGTTGGGTAGACCGATTGTCCCAGATCACCAGGTCGCCGTCGCGCCAGCGGTGTCGATAGGTGTTCTCGTAGCGCCCGATTGCACCGTAGAGATATTCCAACAAGGGTTGGCTCTCCTCTGGGGTCCACCCATCGATTCGGGTCACGTAGTTGTCGTTGACGAAAAGCGCTTCGGCACCGGTGTCGGGATGGGCCCTTACCACCGGATGGATTGCCACAACCGCATCGTGGTCCAACCCGGCGTCGGCGGCCAGGCTGGTGCCCTCGTGAACGGCGGAAAGGGTACGGAGCATCGCCTGTAATCCGGGTGACAACGACTCGAACGCCTTGACGGCGCTGGCAAACATCGTGTCACCGCCCACGGCGGGCAAGACACGGGCCAGCAGCAGGGTGTAGGCGTGCGGGTCGCTCATGTGGGTAGAGTCGGAATGCCAAGTCTGGGTGATGGGGTTTGGGTCGTAGATCTTCATGATCCCCGGGTATCCCTCGATGGACGGCACATAGGGATGGATTGAGATATCTCCCCACTCGGCGGCAAAGGCGAGCTGGTCTTCAGGGGTCATCGCTCCCTGACCGCGGATGCAGATGACCCCGCTTTCATGCAGCGCGTCGCGCACGTCGGCAAAGTCGCGGTCCGTGATCCCGATGGTCAGATCGAGCCCGAGCACCTCCACCCCCAATGCCCACGCCAGACGCCGAATCTCCATGGTCAAGGGACTCTAGCCAGTGGTTGTATGACCATATGCCCGGTCATTGAATTCGACGGGCAGGGTCTTGAGCCCGCTCAATCGGTTTGTGCGGGTCCATGTCGCCTCGCCGACGATCTCAACGTCAGCCCAGCGGTCCAAGATGGTGTTGAGCATCACGTCAATCTCCAACCGCGCCAGATTGGCACCCAAACAGAAGTGCGGCCCGTGGCCGAACCCCAAGTGATTGTTGGGACTTCGGTTGATGCGGAACTCAAACGGGCTGTCAAAAACTGCTCCATCCCGGTTTGCCGACATCTCCCACACCACCACCTTCTCGCCCGCTCGGATGGCTTGGCCGCCGAGCACCGTGTCTTGTGTTGCGGTGCGTCGCTTGTAAACCGATGGCGTCGTCCATCGGACGATCTCCTCGATGGCCGTTCCCATGAGCGAGCGGTCGACGGTCAGCCGGACCAGCTGCTCGGGTGACTTCACCAGCTGCCACAAGCCCCCGGCTATGGCTTTGCGGGTGGTCTCCGAACCTGCGGTGAACAGCAGCGACCAGAACATGGCCACCTCATCACTGTCAAGCCGAGAAGGATCCTGGTCGGGGAGTTCGCCGTGGATGACCACCGAGAGAAGATCGTCGCCCGGGTTCTCGATGCGCTCTTGGATGAGGCGCTGGCCGTACAAGAACATGTTGACGCCTGCTTCGCTGGGCTGGTCGGGCATTTCCTCCAAAGTGAAGGTCTCCGAGGTGATGTCCACCCACTCGCACAGCATGTGCCGATCCTCGTCGGGCACGTCCATGAGCAAGCAGATGGCCTGCAATGGCAGCTCAGCGGCCACGTCGAGCACGAGGTCGCATGCGCCCCTCTCACCTGAGGTGGGGGCCACGCTGTCGAGGATCTGGTGGGACCTGTTGACGAGATCGTCGCGAATTCGACCGATCATCTTGGGGGTGAATCCTTTGTTCACCAGTTGCCGGATCCGCTGGTGGCGCGGGTCGTCCATCATGTTGAGGAGCTTCCCGCTCATCTCCATGTCGTTGATGGTGGTGCCTCCGTAGGGGCGACTGCCCCCGGTGTGGCTGGAGTAGGTCTTGGGGTTGCGGAACACCTCCACCACCAACTCGTGGGTGCTCACACACCAGAAACCCTCGCCGTCTGGGGTGCGATCAGTCGGCTCGTGCCACCACACCGGAGCCTGCTCGCGCAGCTGGATGAACGCCTCGTGGGGGAACCCGTTCACAAAGGTCTGATAGCTGCTTAGGTCGGGGATATCGAGTGCAGCCATCAGTCCTCCTGGGACGGAACCGGGACGGAACCGGGACGGAACCGGGACGGAACCGGGACGGAACCGGGACGGTGAAGCCAGCCTCTGCTTCGAGAGACTCCAGTGCTCCGATGAAGAAATTCTCCCCCAACCCCATCTCCACCGATCGGGACAGGACGTCGTGGGCGGCGCGGGTGAGCGGCAGCGGCGTGCCGATCTCCTCGGCTGATTCGAGGGCGAGGCGCAGATCCTTCTCGGCTAACGCAAGATCGTAGGTTGAATCGTCCCACTGCCGATTGACGATGAGCTCGGAAAGCGGCATGTAGAAGGCGGCCGAGCTCGATCGGAGCACTTCCAAGAACTTCGGCAGGTCCAACCCTGCCTTGGCCGCCATGAGGTAACCCTCTCCGAAGCCTTGGGTTCCAACTAGGAACACTTGGTTGTTGATCAGCTTGATGAGCGTGCCGGTGCCCGACGGGCCGAGCCATTCGGTCTCTTCGTTGCCGAAGCACCCAAGCGCCTCTTTGACCCGGTTGAATGCTGCTTCGTCCCCCGAGGGCATCAGTGTGAGGTTGGCGGCATCGGCACCCATGCTCCCACCCGAGACCGGGCAGTCGATGAAGTCCACGCCGACGGCGGCACAAGCTTCAAGCAATCGCTTGGTGACCCCCGCGCTGTTGGTCGAAAGGTCTACCACCACTGAAGCCGGCGACCCAGCCGAAAGGATCCCGTCTGAGCCGGTCACTACCGCGAGCGACGCCTCAGGCGAGGGCAAAGACAGAAGAACTGCATCACATGCTTCGGCCAACTCCGCCGGATCGGAGGCTCCGCTCGCGCCCGCTTCCACTAGGCGCTGCCGGGCTTCGCGGTCGAGGTCGGCCACGACCAGGTCGTATCCTGCCTCCAGTATGTGACGGGCACATCGACCGCCGATGTTCCCCAGTCCAACAAAGCCGATTCTCATGAGCAGCTCGCCCCCGGCCAGCGTAACCGGCCCGTACCGCTAGCGGATCAGCTTGCCGATGGAATCCTCGAGGCCGCCAGGTTGGCTGGAAAGCAGCCACGCGCGGCGCTGGGCACTAGCCGCCTCATCGATCTCGCTGCCAGTGGGCGCCTCGACTTCGAGGCCGAATTCTGCCCCGAGCCGCCGCAGGCCAAGCTCGGCTAAGTGACAGGCCGCCTCCAGTTCGGCCGCCACCACCGTGCCTCGGAGACCGCCGATTGGCTGGGAAAACCATTCTCTGGCCTCAGCGAGCGTACCCAACCCGTCGGAGACTGCCTCTGGGTCGGGCTCTCCGACTCCTGGGAACCCGGTAGAGCACAGCGAAGTGAAGATGGGACTGGAATTCAGCGACACCATGCCCAGCCCCTCGCCGATCCTGCCCAGGCGGTCGATCAGAGCTCCCACTCCCGGTTCGCAGCCCAACAAGTCGTCGACCCGCCCGGCTACCGCGGCATCATCGCCTAGGGATTCGCCCATGGCGGCTGCGCCGCCCCTCACCATGGACGGGAGGGAGACCGGCAATGGCTGATGATGCCCATTGTCGCCCCAGTCGGTCAACAAGAATCCGGGCGCACCCCAGGCGGCGCCAACTGCCGCAGCGTCGGCGATGTTGGCGGCTGCATTGAGGTTGCGACCAATGAAGGTGTTCCAACTGCTCGTCCCAGGAGCCACCCAGAACGGCCTCCCGGTTTCGATGAACAGGCGAGCATGGGCTTCAAAGCCAAGATGAGGGTCATCGGGCAGCCCGAGACGGTCGGCAAGCTCTGGCGGGAGAAAGGACTGCCACCCGCCTTGAGAAGGGGCCTCGTAGTTCCAGACGACCGGGATCGCTCCTGCGGGAATCCTGGAAACTAGGGACCGATCTCGGCGGAATTGATCGGCCCAGAACATCACCTGGTAGCCGTCGTCCGCCAGCGGCTCGATGATCCGGGACAGGTGCTCGATGTAAACGGTTTCCCGACCACGCTCGGCGGTATCCGGTGCCGATGCGCCTTCTCCGAGCTCGAACGGCTCGTCGCCGCCGATGTGAATGCGGCGGCTGCGAAGAACACCGGCCAATTCCCGGGCCAGAGTAACGCCGAGCGCGGCATTCTCGGCTGTCGGAGCCAGACATCCCGGTCGCATGGTGCCCGAGCCGAACAGCGCCGGCGCGCCATTCGGACACTCCGCGAGACTGCGATACCGCTCATGAACCAGCCACCGCTCCATGTGGCCGAAGCAGTTCATATTGCCCACTAGTTCGACGCCGTTGGTCTCGCAGTAATAGTCCAGCCATCTCAGGTCACCAGAAGTGAAGGCTGAAGCCCCCTCCCACACTTCTTGATGCCCCGCGTAGGCGAAGGTGTGCTCTACGTAGAGTTGGAGTTCATTGAATCCGAGCGCGGCCAAAGCGCCCACCAACCACTCCAGAGTCTCCCTCGTCGGGACGCGGTCTCTGGAGACATCCAGCATGTAAGCCCGTCTTTCGAACATTCGCCCTCAGAAACACTTGTTAGTCGATGCATTAGCAGTTTGCATAATACCTATATGGTGTTTTTATAAGTAACTTATGGCAATACTCCGAGATCTCTTGCTTGGGGAACTGTTCATTCCAGATGCGACATCATGATCCTTGAGGTGTAAAGTTCCTGGAATGGCAGGCTCTAGCAAACTCAGAAGATATCGCTCTGATCACGAAGATTTGAATACGAATAGTCGTTCAGCAATCATCGAGGCGGGGCACGTCCTGTTCCTCAAGCAGGGAATCGCCTCCACAACGATGGGGGAAATTGCCGAACAAGCGGGAGTAAGCAGGGTCACTGTTTACCGCCACTTCCCTGAGTGCGGCGCAATCGCATTCGAAGTGTACAACCAAATGCTTGAGTCAATCCTCGAGGCCACAAGAGCAGAAGTGCCCCTTGGTGTCAGCGGACTCGATGCTGCTCGTCACTGTCTTAGTGCTCTCTTTGCGGCATATCCATCTCAGGAATCGGCATTCCGCTTCTGCGCAGTGTTCAGTTCCTTTTATGCGGTCGAAGAAAGATCCGAAGAATTGGCGGAGTGGTACGGCGCTCGGGAGTTCCGGAGCCTGGCGGATGCTTGCGCCTCATTCATTGGGTCCCAATTGGACCAGGAAACGTCGGACCGTTTGATGGCGCTCACCGACGCAGCCGCCAGCGGCCTGTGCGGTTTGGCGCTCGCCGGCTCACCGCTGAACAAGACCAACGTCGAAGCCCGGCGCCGCAACCTCCAGGACTTGATCCTGGGGCAACTCAACTCCCTCGTCGCCTAGACCGCAGCAGCCCTGAACTAGAGATTCTGTCTCGCGGTATCACGCCCGCTGCGCAGAAGAGTGCCCGGTCGGTCTCCGGTTAGCCGGCCGCCGCAGATTGCTACGTCGGCCATCTATCTCCCTCTGGGCCTTCGATGCCGTAGAGGGCGGCTGCGTTCTCCCACAGCAGCTTGCGCCTGACTTCTTCGGGATGACCGGCCAAAGAGGCTTCGATTCGCTCCCGAACGTTGCCGTAGAGGCAGGTCGGGTGGGGGAAGTCGGTCTCGAACAGCACGTTGTCGACGCCGATCTTGTCGAGCAGCCGCTGGGGCGCGGTCTCCTCAAACCAGTAGCAGGCATAGACCTGGCGGCGGAAGTACTCACTGGGCAGCATCTCGAAGTTGGGGGCGTGATCGAGACCGCCGCATTCATTGAAGGAGTGGTCGACCGCCTCAAGCACAAAGGGAATGAAGCCGATGCCGCTCTCCACCGACACGAACTTGAGGTCGGGGTACCGGGCCAGCACGCCAGATCCCAGCAGGTCGGTGAGCTGGATTCCGTTCTTCAGGAACATCTCCAGGGACGCGTAGGCGTAAGTCGAGGGCTTGCCGTGGGCCGCCATCCGCTCAGGAGTGAAGCCGGTGGTGGTGTCGCCGCTGCCGATATGGAAACTGATAGGGAGGCCAGCCTCCTGGGCCACCGACCACAGCGGGTCCCAGTGAGGGTCGCCGAGTAAGGGCAGACCGAACCGCTGTGGCTCTCCGGTGAACAAAACGGCGCGATGGCCGAGCTCGGCGCAGCGGGCGACCTCAGCCACGGTGTCATCGATGTCCCAAAAGGGTGTCGAGATTACGGCCACGAATCGCCGAGGGTCGGGCGAGATCCAGTCCAACTGGAAGTTGTTGTAGGCCTGCACGCAGGCCAGCATCAGTTCGCGATCCCCCAGCTTGAGAAAGTGCTGCGCGCCAAAGCCTCCGACATTCGGGTAGAGCACCTGGGCCCAGATCCCCTGCTCGTCCATGAGCTTTAGCCGTTCATTGGCGTCATAGGCCGCGGGATGGATCTCCTCGAATACCGAGGGACCCGCGGGAAAAGGCTCCGGCCAGCCGGCCACCGCGGTCATGCCCACTGACGAGAACACCTCGCCTCCCACGAACCAATGGTCCTTGCCCTCGTCGGTGCGCTCCACCCGGGGCACCCGGTCTTTCAACTTGGCGGGAACACGGGAGACAAACGTGTCTGGAGGTTCAGTCACATGGGTATCGACGTCGATAACGAGTTCTGTGGTGGACATCCCTCAAGTCTGCCTCACTCCTCTGCCAACCGTCAGGCTGGCTGCATTGATCCCTATTTGGTGATACGTGCCATGCCGCCGTCGATAACCACGGTCTGGCCGTTCATGAAACTCGATTCGTCTGAGCACAGGAACACCAGCAGCCCAACAAGGTCTTTGGGTTGGCCCGGTCGTCTCACGGTTTGGCGGGCCAGCAGCCTCTGCACCTGTTCTTCTGGGAGCTTGGCGGTCATCACGCCCGGGGCAATGCCATTGACCCTGATGTTGTCATTCGAAAACTCATCGGCGAGCACCTTGGTGACGCCGTTGAGGGCGAGCTTTGAAACTGTGTAGGCACCGGCATCGATCAACGCGCCGTTGGACGACTGGTTCACGATGACGCCCCCACCTCGGCTGCGCATGGTCTCATGACAGGCCTTTGCGCACATGATTGGGGCGACGGTGTTGACAGCCAGGATCTCCATCCACTCTTCGGCTGAGAGGATGAGCGCCTCGCTCCATTTCCCCCGAGCCAACCCGGCGTTGTTGACCAAGATGTCCACCCCGCCGAACGCTTCGGTGGCGGCGCGCACCATGTCGTCGAGGTCGTCACCGGAAGTGACGTCGCACCGAACCCCAATGGCATGAGTCCCATTGTCAGCGATCTCACCGGCAATCCGGCTAGCAGCGTCCCCATCGATGTCGGCCACCACCACCGCCGCACCCTCCGAAGCAAGGGCGTGGGCATACACAACTCCCAGCCCCCCAACACCGGCACCGCCCGCACCGGTAACGATCGCTACCTTGCCTTCTAATTTCATCCCATCATTAAGGAGCGAATCTGAGCGGTATTCGAATCGTGGCCTCGGGATCTTGAAGACCGGAGTCGTTTATGGCGATCACACAATCATCGACTGCGGCATCGCAGGTGCCGGTGCCCACCGGCCCGACAATGATCACCAGCTCTACTGAACCTTCGCCGGTGGGGCTCGGATACAGAATCTTGGCGTTGGTAAAGTCGCAGGCGCTTGAGCCTTCCAGTCCGCCCTGCGAACACTGGAGGATGTTGACGGTCTGGCCGGGGATGAACCCGCTCCAGCTCACCACCACTGTCTGGCCGTCCACCAAGCCGCTGGTCGGCTCGACAGAGGCTGAGCGGCTGGTCTCGACTGTCTCTATCTCGACAACCAGACCCGAATCTGCTTCGGGGGCGAATACCAGTTCGGCCTGGGGCGATGAACGGGGCTGTTCTAGGCGGGTCTCCGCGTCTGTGTCGCCGTCGAGGGCAAAGGCAAGGAAGTCGAGAACCGTGGCCGAAACATCGTCGAACAATTCACTGCTCGGACTCAGCCACGAACCGTGGTCTCCTCCTTCGATGGTCAACAGTCCCTTCGCCGCAGATACGTCGTTGAACAGAGCCGGTGATGTCTCATACAAGATCAAGTTGTCGTCGGTGCCGTGGACCAGCAATATCGGTGGGGTGGTCGTAAAGTCATACTCGCCATCGAACGGCGCCGGCGGTCCGGCCATGGCCACTACCGCAGCAATCCGCTCATCGCGACAACAGCTGTTAGCGCTGATGCCATGCACAGTGACCGCCCCGTTTGAATGCCCGACCGCGGCAATGCGGCTGGCGTCCACCAGCCCGGCGAGAGGCCATTTCGGGTCGGCCTCTCGTTCCAGCACCGTGTCGATCAGAAAGCTCAGATCGCCGGGCTGAGAACCAGTGTCCGCCGCGTCGGCCCCACCGGGATTGAACCGTGAAGTGCGGGGAAACTCCGGGGCGACAACGATGTTCCCGCCCGCGGCAAGCGCACCAAGGAACTCCAGTTGCCACTCGGGGTAGCCGCCAAACCCATGGGCGAACAGAACCAGCGGATAAGGGCCGCCCGCGGGAGGAGCACCCTCGACCGGGTCGGTTGCTTCGCTGTCTATAGCGGCTGGATAGAGGACAAGGGTCCGAAGCGTCCGAGTGTCACGGCGCGGCTCGTCACCGCTGCGTGGCGTCGACCGCTGGAGGTCAATATAGGTTTCTTCGAAATAGCCAACCCCAGAGGGCTGGGCCCCAGCCTCTTGTTCCGTTTGCTCCCGCTCCCCAGTGGGAGTGGGCGTACTCTCAGGGAACGATGTCGCTTTCGGATCCTCCTTGGCTGGACTGACAATCGGTGATTCCGCCAATGGCGTGGGTCCATCAGCTGGCTCACTCTCTTCGGTGCCTCTCGGAGATTCAACTGGTTGTTCGGCTGATGTCCCACAAGAAGTCAGCAGCGCCCAGCCCAAAGCCAAAGCCGCTGCTACAGCCGCAAACCTGTCCATCAAGTCGCACCCAATGTCCTAGAACACGACTACGCCGCGGGCGTTGTGGCCGTCTTCCATTTTCTCGACGGCGCCGTTGATCTCTTCCAGGTCGAACCGGTGGGTAATGAGCTTTTCGATCTCGAGCTGGCCTTGGCGGTACATCTCCACCAGCATCGGAATGTCTGTGGTGGGACGGGATGTGCCGTACACGCATCCCATGAGGGTTTTCTCTGTCATGCAGAATTCGAGGCCGGGAAGCTCGGTAAGCGCCCCGGCCGCTTGGACGCCTATAGCCACCACAGTGCCATCTTGGCGAAGGCAGTCCCAGGCCAGGCGAACCAGCGCAGGGATGCCGACTACTTCAAAGGAATAGTCGGCCCCCTCACCCCCAGTGAGTTCGAAGATCTGCGCCACGGTAGCTTCAGCACTCTCGTTCTTGACGAGATTGGTGGCGCCAAAGCCCTGGGCCATGGCCAACTTGTCTTCGTGCAGGTCAACCCCGATGATCACGCTGGCTCCGGCGAGCACAGCGCCTTGAATGACGTTGAGTCCCACGCCGCCGCAGCCGATCACAACTACCGAGGAGCCGGGTTGGACCTTTGCCCGGTTGAAGACCGCCGAGGTTCCGGTCAACACGCCGCAGCCGGTCATCGCCGCGATCTCCAGCGGTACATCCTCGGGAATGGGAATGGCGCGCCGCTCGTTGCAGATGAGCTCTTCAGACAGGGTGCCGATGGCTGAGAACTGGTAGAGGCGGCGACCGTTGGTATCGGCCATCCGCGGCGAGCCATCGGGTGCATCGGTGCCGGGGAAGGTCAAGTCCAAATTCGCAGAGCACAGATTGGGACGCCCCTTCAGGCAGTTTCGGCACACCCCACAGTGGATCAATGCCGACAACACCACGTGGTCGCCCACCTCGCAGGTGGTGACCGCGCTTCCCACTTCGGCCACGACGCCTGCTCCTTCGTGGCCGAGGATCATGGGCAGCGGGAATGGAAGATCCCCGGTCTGCACGGCGACGTCGGAGTGGCACAGCCCGCTGGCCCCTACTCTGACCCGGATGTCGTGGGGACCCACCGAGCCCGAGGTGAATTCGACAACGTCAATCGGCGCGCCCGCCTCATAAACCACCGCAGCTTTCATTTGGACCCTCCGGATTGATGTTGTCCGGGTCGGAGGTCGGGGGCGGCCACGTTGGGATTGCCCTCGGTCCACACCCGGCTGAGAATGCGCTGCTTGATGCGCCACCCGTCGGGGGTACGCACTAGCTGGTCTTCGTAGGTTCCCGCCACCAACCACAGGTCTCCGCCCTCAGTGCCCTTCAATACGTGCTGGGCCTGGAGGTAGCACCTGTGGGATGCCTGGTCGCCATCTACTTCGACCATATGGCTGCCCACCAAGTGGTGGCTGACGTCGAGCCGGGTGAGGGCGCTCGATATGCGCTTGATGATGGCGTCGATGCCATGGCACTCCGTGCCACCCAAAATCGCGAACGCGTCGGGGGTGAATACGTTGCGCAACTCCTCGAAGTTCTTGGCATCGAGCGACCAGCAGTATTGCGACACGAGGTTGATCACCGCTCGCTCGTCGGCCAGTGCTTGCACGTCAGGTTCCACGGCTGTTCACCCTAACCGTCCTAAGTGACCACGCCCTTCAACTTGAGTTCGACAACGTCGTCCCAGTCCATTCCCAGGTTCTCGGTGAGGATCTCGTCGCCGTGCTCGTTGAAACCCGGTGCCCTTCCCGGCGCGGCGGGTTCGCCGTTGAACTGGACGGGAACCGCTACCAGCTTGAACGGGATCCCTTCTTCGTTTACCGCATCCTGGACGTAGCCGTTGGCCAAAACCTGGGGGTCATCCATGATTTCCAGCGTGTCGAGCGCCGGTGTCCATTGACCGGAGAAGTTGGCGAACAGCTCCCGGATCTCGTCCAGGGACCGGCTGGTGACCACTTCGCTGACGATGTCTCGGGCCGGGCCAGCGTTGGCCATCAGCGCCTCATAGGTGGCGAATCGCTCGTCGTCAATCAGCTCAGTGCGGTCGATCACCCGGCAGAACTCCTGCCAGTACGGAAGAGGCTGAAGGCAGGTGATGTTTATGGTGTATCCATCGGCGGTGACGTAGTTGCCCAGCAGCGGCTGGGAGAGCCCGCTGAGATCGACCGGTCGCCATGGCGTGTTGTTCACATGCGACATGGCCACACCCGCCCCCATGGCCCACAAGCCGGTCCCGAGCAGCGACACCTCTAGGGCGATGGCCTCCCCAGTGCGCTCTCGGTGAAGCAGGGCAGTGGCGATTCCTCCGGCGATGGTCATCGCCCCGATTGAGTCGCCAAAAGCCGGCCCCGGTTGCGAGGGCATGCGCTCGTCGTCGGTGTACCAAGTGCCCAATGCGGCCCCCGACCTCACCCAGAACGACGTCATGTCGTAACCACCCCGATCTGCTTCTGGCCCCTTGTGGCCCCACGCCGTGCCCGCGGCGTACACGATGTTCTCGTTGTGGGGGCGCACCTCCTCCTCAGTGATGTGCAACCGCTGGCGCACATTGGGGGGCTTGTTGGTCAGGAAGACATCGGAGATGGCAATCAACCGGTGCAGAACCGCCATTCCCTCCTCCGTCTGGAGATCCAGGCCGAGGCTGCGCTTGCCACGGTTGGCATGCTCCATGATGGCGTGGACCTGTCCGGTTAGATCCAGCGCCCCGCTCGACGCCAGGCCCCGGGCGGCGTCGCCCCTCTGAGCGTGCTCGATCTTGATGACGTCGGCGCCCCAGTCGGCCAGCACCGCGGAGGCCGCAGGCACAAACGTGTGATCGGCCACATCCAGGATGCGTATGCCCTTCATCGGTTGAATCATGAGCTGCCTCTTCCTGCTACTACCCGGTGGCGGCGACGCTACCAATACAGTCTGAATATGAGCGAGATTGAATCTGCATGGGACCGCTACCCCGGCTATGCCATCGACCTGGTGTCTTGGTCGGGACGGGGGCGGGCGCAGTTCAACGGCACGGTGGTGGCTGAGAGCGGCGCCTGCTTGATTGTCAAGGAGTCGGATCACCAAGACCAGCTGTACTTTCCAATCGGTGATGTCGCCTGGGAGCACTTCACCGAGACCGATCTCCACACCGTGTGCCCATTCAAGGGCGAGGCCGAATACTGGTCGCTAACCGTCGGCGACGACGCTGAGGAAAACGTGGTGTGGGCCTATCGCGAGCCGTTCCCCGAGGTAGCTGGGCTCGCTGGCCATGTCGCTTTCTACACCGATCGGGTGCAGGTCGACCTCTTGGAGACAATCGAGGAGGACGACGGCGACGTGGTGGCCTATCGCTTCCCAGTCTGGGGCACCGCCGCCGACCTCGCCCGGCTGATCGACGTGGTTCCCGACGGCGACGGGCGGTTTACCAGCCCGTCGTTCCCCGATCCGCCGATGGGCACATTTCTGGACATTCCCGACCGCTTTCGACCCCGCCAGGTGATCGAGGGCGGTCAGCTCTTGGGCCAGGCCATTGTGGCGGCATCCAAGACAGTGCCCGACCAGCGAGTGGTTTCGGCTTCAATGGTCTTCACCCGTGCGGCCCGGTTTGACTCACCTTTGGCTGTCGAAGTGGACGTGCTGCGCCAGGGCCGGACCTACTCCACCGTGGAGACCCGTATCGTCCAGCACGACAAGCTGTGCTCCGTGGGCTTGGTCCTGCTCGACAGCGGAGCCGAAGACGTCTACCGGGTTACCGCGGATATGCCTGATGTCCCCGGTCCGCTGGAGTGTCCCCTGCGGGACTTCCAGGTGATCGGACGCGACATCCGGGTGGTGGACGGCGCCTACAACTTCGACCCCGATGATGTGGGCCCCCCGGAGCTGTTCGTATGGATGCGTTACCGCGACCGGCCCGAGTCCCCGGTCATGCAGGCTGCCTTGTTGGCCCAGGCCACCACCCACTACACCATCGGCGCGTCGATGCGGCCCTTCCAGGGCATCACCGAAGCGTTGGCCCACAAGACCTTGTCGACCGGTCCCATGACCGTGGAAATCTCCTTCCACGATGATGCCGATGCTGCTGACTGGCACCTCTACGAGAACCCGGCCATCTACGCCGGGCGAGGGCACGTGCAAGGCCAAGGGCGCATCTTTTCCCAGGACGGCCGGCTAGTGGCTTCCTACTCGCTTCACGCCATGGTGCGATCTTTCGACGCCGATCCCAAGCAGATGGGCGGCTTCACCTCGGCGATGTAAACGGCTGAAGCCCGCGAGTGGACCTGTGCCAAATCGCTGTCTGGCCGCAGCTAATCCAGTTCCGGTTCCACGATTTCGACCAGCAGTTCCATGGAGCGGATCCAAGCATCGGCATCGGTTCTCCATGGGGCCGACACCACGTGCTCCACGCCCGCTTCGCCATAGCGGTCTCTCTCATCGCGAATCAGTGCGGGATCCATGCCCTGGGGATCCCAACCGGTGCGATACGAGAAGGTGAACGGGGCATCGGGGTGGTCCGCAGACAGTTTCGCCCGGATACCGGTCATGATCCTCGCCAACTCCTCGGGTGGAGTGCTGAGCCCTTGGAATCCGTCGCCTACCGCAGCCGCCCGGTCATAGCCCGGTTGGCTGCTTCCGCCGATCCAAATCGGAATCCGGTGAGCTGGCTGGGGCAGTACCTTGATGTCTTCAAACCGGTAGTGATTCCCCTGGTAGGTGGCTGGCGACTCCGACCACACCAACCGCATAATCTCCAGCGCCTCATTCATACGAGCCCCCCTGGTGTGAAATTCTTGATCCAGGGCCGCGTACTCGGCAGCCGACCACCCCACGCCAGCGCCAACGGTAAGGCGCCCTCCGCTGAGTTGATCGAGGCTGGCCAGGCTGTTGGCCAGATGAAGAGGGTGGTACTGGGGCACCACCATCACGCTGGTTCCCAGCCCGATCCGCTCAGAGGCCGCCGCGGCCCATCCCAATGTGAGCAGCGGATCGAACAAATACGAAGCCGGGTATCCCTGGTCGGCTGGGAAGACGAGGTGATCGCTGACCCACACGTCGGACAGCCCGATCTCCTCAGCCCGCATTGCGATTTGGGCAATGGCATCTGGAGATGCCGCCCGACCGTACTGAGGAAGATGGATTCCCAACCGCAAGGTAGCTACTCCCCTGCCCCGTCGCTCACTGATTCCACCGTGCTCGAGGCAGCTGCTTCTCCTTGTCGATGAAGGGCAGCAACTCCACAGAGGCCTCGTGCAGATCGCCATCATGGTCTTGCAACTGGACCGTTTTGCCCACCCAATCGTCGTCGGGCAACGGCTGATCGAAGCGCACGTAGCCCACTCCCTCATCCCGAGTGGGCGACCATGTGCCGATGGTTATGTGCCCTGCCGGGGCGTTATCAAAGTGCACCGACATAAAGGTTTCTGGGGTGGCGGTCGGGCAAACCAGCCCAAGTAAGAGCTGGCTGCGATCGGCGGTCTCCAGCGCAGCTCGACCGATGAAGTCACCCTTGTCAAAGTTGACGAAATGCCCGAGACCGGCGCTGAACGGAGTCAGATCAGCCTCAATGTCGCTGCCGTTGTCCAAGATGCCAGCCTCGATACGGCGAATTCCCATCGATGAAGAGGTGCTGAACTCCATGCCGAACTGCTCACCGCTGGCGAACAAGTGGTCCCACAGGGCATCGTGATCGGTCGGTTCCGGACTGCTGTTGCTGTAGACCTCGATTCCCACTTCCCCCGTCCATCCGGTGCGAGAAACCCACAGTGTCTGACCGCCCAAGTCGAAGTACCCGGCTCGGAAGTACCGAAAGTCAGCCGAGAGTCCTCCGCCAATGGCGGCGTTCAGCACATCCAAAGACTTAGGACCCTGGATCTGGAGCACCTGAGACCCTGGGTCTGAGACCTCGGCATCAAGCCCGATGGCGGCGGCCTTGAGCCAGCTGATGAACTCTCCATTGGCCTTGACATACCAGTAGCGGTCCGCCTCTAGCCGCATGACCACGCCATCCATCACAATCGAGCCGTCCTCATAGCAGGCGAGCCCGTAACGGCATCGGCCTACACCTAGCGTCTCCGCCTGGCAGACAAGAACCTTCTCCAACACCCTTACGGCATCGGGTCCCACGATCTCAATCGGCTGTTCCGGAACGTCGTACAACAAAACGCCATTGCGCAATTTCCAATACCTAGGAATCGGATCCTCTTCGTGGGACGCCTTCAGCGGACACAGACGACCGCAGTACAAGCCGAAGATCGTCTGATCAGTGGCATACCGATCAGCAAACGGCGACAGATACTGCCGATAAGAACTGAACTCGACCGTCTCAAACGCCTCAATGTAGTAGTGCCTATCCCCCGCCATAAGGACCTCAACCTAGTGGGAAAATCGTCAGTCGCAAGCCCCTCCCAGTCGGTCAGGCAGCCACCCGAGCTCGTCCCTCAATCCGGCTAGCAAGGTCGGCGATTGCAGCTTCCACCGCATTGGACGGACCAGTGAGGTCGATGGCATAGGTGTGTAGCCGTTTTCCGGCATGCCTGACGGTCACCATCCCTTCAGGACGGCCGCCGCCAGCGAGGCAGTAGATCAAGAGGCCCTCAGAAAGGTCGAGTGCCGTGGTATAGGCAAGAAGCTGGTAATAGTCCGACGTTCGGGCTTGAGCGTCGCCAGTCAGCTTGTACTTGATGTCGGAGACTAAGACCTCTCTGCCCCGTTTCCGGAACACAAGATCAGGACGGATCGGCACTTGGCGCCCCTCGGCCAGATGAGTGCCGAACTGGCTCAGCACTTCGAGTCGACCACGAAGCTCCCGCCGCAGCCGTTGCGTGACAAAGTCCTCAAACAACTTGTTCATATCGACCAAGAACGACGAAGCAGAGTGGTCGCCGCGTTGATCGACCAGCGTCAGGTTCTCCAACAAGAGTCGAGCAAGGCGCAACGCTGGCTGATAGTGGGCATTCAAGCGAGTGACAGATATCTGATCGTATTCATCGGCCTTGACGGAGTGATCAGCAACATCTTCAAGGGCGACGACCTGTTGAAGGAGCCGACGCCGGTCCTCCGCAGCCACTCTTGGGACTCGTAGTGCCAGGCGCGCCGCGGCTTTCACATAGCGATTCTCGGCAATGTCCGGCGTGTACTCATCGAAGCGACAGGCCACAGGAAGCTGGATCCCCGCCTGGCGGAATTGGGCCGTCATATCGATCCGGCCCCGCAGGGTGATCAGCCGGTCTTCCTCATGCCGGTACGACCGGAGCACACCTCGGGCCAGCGTTGTCTCCAGAATCCGGGCATAGAACGCAACAATCGAGGGCAGGAGGTCAGAGCTGGTGGCATATTCGAATGCTTCTCGCCTCCATGCATCGGATGCGAGACCAACCTCAAGCAGAAGGAAGAGATTCTCAGGGCGGATCTTGGGGCGTATGAGGACTCGGAAATCGTCGACTACCAGCGTGCCCACCATGTTCTGGGCCGTGATCGAATAGTCGCCAGGGCTTTCTGCTAGCTGAAGGTCAAAGATCCCCTTCCCGGCAGAGGCCACGCGACGCGCCTGGTCAGGAGCGAGCCGAACTATTGTCGACTCGTATTCAGCGAGTTCGATGGACTGGCTCACGCCCCTTCAGCTGCGACGCCACCCTCGCCACCGCTTTCACCACTCTCCTCAGCGGTCGGAGGCTGCACAGATTGATCATTCTCCCCTGACCGTTCCTGATAGCGCTCGAGTGCGGCTTCGAATCGGAAACGCTCGATCTGCTGAGTGTCACCAAAGAACTGATCCTCAATGAACGGCTCAATGTTGAACTGCCAGATACGCCTTACCGCCGCTTCATCGAGGTTTTCCTTCATGAAATGACTTGGGCCAATTTGCAGATGAGGTCCGCCTAGAGCCGCTATGAGCTCGTCATTGACCTGGGCGACCAACTCCCACACCCAGCGTGCGCCTTCCCCATGATGTCTCTTGATCCATCGTTCGAGCAGCCCCTGCACAGCACCCTGGTTGGGAAAGAACGGGATGAAGTGGAATCGACGGCGTAGGGCAGCGTCAATCAGAGCAATCGAGCGGTCGGCAGTGTTCATGGTTCCGATGAACCAGAGATCTTGAGGGAGCTCGAATGCATCATCGGGCCGATAGAGCGTGCGCACACTCTCTCCTCGGTATTCGAGCAAGAACAGCATCTCCCCGAAGACCTTGGGCAGGTTGGCCCGATTGATCTCGTCGATGATCATCACGTGTCGCCGCCCCGGTGCTTCGGCGGCTCGTGCCGCCATCAGTGCAAGGGGGCCGGGAGTGAGCCGATAGGACATGTCTCCGTCAACGTCGGCTTCGGGGCGGTAACCCTCAAAAAAGTCCTCGTACGAACTCGAAGGATGAAACTGGACCAACGCTCGCCGCCTCGGGTCGGGAGCGAGGACTTCAGCCAGCTTGCGGGCTAGGTACGTCTTGCCCGTGCCTGGCGGGCCATAGAAGATTACTTGCCCCTTGTCCTCCAACAAGACAATCACATCGTCTAGGAAACTCCGGTCAATGAGTAGCTCGTCAGCAAGTTCGGCAACAAAGTCTCGACCACCCTCGATCTCGGACTCTTCATCCCGGTCGCGGAACCAGTACAGGAACCGTGACATGCCCCATGGATCACCTGGAAAGTACGGCTCAAGGCGGGTATAGAGCAGCCTGTTGGATTCAACCTGAATCTCGCCGCGGGTGCCAGCAGGTTCCTCAAACTTGAGGAGTTGAAGCTTGAGACGCTTTCCCGCTGGCCCGCTATAGGGGAAGATCGGCAGATAACTCTCGGGATGCGTGATCGCCAACAGCTTCATGATCACTGATTCACCAAGCCCAGGTATCCGCATATCCTCGTCGGTAAGGACCCGATCAATGCGCTTGGCATCAGTCTCTTTGTCCCAACATAGGTAACGCAGCGTGTCAATCATGCGGTCGTACTCCGCAGCGCTAGCGTCTCGAAATGAACGGTGCAAGCCAGACATAGGGCCAGGGTTGCCATACCGGCTCCCTGTGCAAATCCGACGAATCTCATCTATGTCGGCCAACGCAATTGCATCTGCGGCCAGAACTTCCGCAAGTCGCTGTCTATCCGCACGATGTTCTTCATCAGAAGGTGTTGGGTACTTGCGCTCGGCCAGAAACTCGTTGATCAGCGGTTCCAACGGGTCATCCTCTCGGATTGCCTGAGAGGTGGGCTTGCCTGTCGCGAGGCCTAGCAGCTCTTCAAACAATGGTCTCAATTTGGCCGACACGTCTGCGACAGTCACTCCAAGGTCGACGTTGGCTAGTGACTCCCGGTCAACCCACTTCCCGTAGACGAACTCTGCTCCATGCGCTCCTAAAAGGCCGACATCCTCTCCGATTTGGGAGTCGGACCCGCCCAGTACTTGACAGCCATCGAATTCGGCCTCGGAAAGAACTGGCACAACCTTGTCCCACCACCCCTTGGGAGTTGCCCCAGGGCGCAATGCCACTGCTGCGCCGCGATGGTTCACCCATACTCTGATGCCCAAACCGGAAGCTTCCTTGGCTCTCCAGTCCACCCATAAGTCACTTCTCGGGAATCCTTCAGCCCAGTGCAACTTAGGTCGGCCAATGGTCATGGTTCGGCCCATCGCCGACGAGACCACGTCGGCGAGTTGCTCTCCCCAATGGCTAGCAACTGCTATTAGTGACCGGGCATTGGCCATCCGATCTTCGACCACAGTTTGCGTCGAATCCCAGCCGAACTCGGCTCGCTCCGACAAGACCTTGTCCATGAACACCGGTCGGGTCCTGTCCCACCAGCCCGCGGTCATTTCAAACTCATTATGATCATTACAAATTTCTCGGACCCGCTCGAGAAAGACCCGGTATCTGTCCGCAAGGTCGGCCGGCAGACTCTCCCCGGTTACAAACTCCAAAAACTTTCTGGCGCTGGCCCAACAAACGGGCCACCTAGCATGGTCAGCAAGGCCCCAGAAATAGGACACCAAGAATGGAACGTGCCCAGGTGCCGGATGAGCACCCACCCGGATGTCTTCTACATAGTTGACCAGAGCTTGAATCTTGCCTACCGCATCGTCATCAGAAACTGGCACGGTAAGAGACTCAACGAGCAATCCTGCGAGCTGTCGCGGATCATCGTGGCTCTTCACCAGTTGATTCAGCATCTGCTGCCCACTGTGACCATTAAATGCAAGGGTTCCTGGCTTGACGGCCCACGCCTGCATCCGCTCCTTAAATGTCTCGGAATCTCTCGTCCGCCGAAGTTCTGCAAGCAGGTCCAGCGCTTCAGGTGCGCTAGCCGTAAACCCGTCAGTCGCCGCTTTGTCCCGCTCATATCGATCCTCATCCGCAACAAACCGATCTCGGTGCGCCTCGTACCAGCGACGTCGGAATTCGATCTCAGTACTTGAGGGGTCGGCGAGTTCACCTTCGCCGGGATTCAGTGCTCCATCAGGCATCCGGTCACCCTACTCAGGTGATGTGACAGTTTGATCGACGTAACTCCTTCAGACAGGTGTTGTCACTGGCGTCGATACACTTGTTACATGGCTTTTGAGGCTCTAACCAGGGATAACGCAGCCACCAATACGGATCTATCGGTGTTAGGGGCGGTGGATGTTCGGGGGTTGGATACTGCTGGTCTGGAGAGTCGGTTGCGGGACTTGGGGCGGGTGCAGAGCAGGGTTTCGGGGTTGATATCAGAGGTGGTGGCGGAGAAGAAGCGGCGGTCGCGGGTGGGAGACACCATCGACGGATTGTTAGGTGGGTTGCGGATGTCGTCGCATCAAGCTCGCAGGATGATGCGGGAATCAGATCAGCTGGAGAAACTCGAATCCACGAGGGAAGCGCTCGTGGATAGCCGCATCACGGCCGAGCATGCTCGGATTATGGGCACCGCATCGGAGAACGGGCCGTTGGACGAGAAGAAGATGCTGGTTGCCGCGGAGGCGGAGACGCCGGATCAGTTTCGCAAGACCTTGCGGGATCACCAGAACGAGTTAGCGGGAGACGACGGAGAGGCCCGGTCGGAGCGCCAGAAGCAGGCCCGCACCGCCAGCTTCGCCGAACAAGACGATGGCATGTGGCGGCTCTACGCCCAGTTCGACCCGACTGCGGCAGCACGCATTCGCAAGGCACTAAATGCCAAGACCGATGCCAACTGGCGCTTGGACAACAAGCGGGGCCGAGATCACATTTCAGACCGGCACCGCCGGGCCGACGCCTTAGAACAGCTCATCACCCGCCAGAGCACTGACCGCGGCCATGAGCAGCCCCAAGGCACCACATTGCTGCTGATGGCCGACTACGACCTCGTCGACAACAAGCTGGGCAACCCCCGCCTAGCCGACGGCACTCCCCTTCCGCCGTCTGAATTCCACAAGCTGGCCTGCGATGCTGACATCCTCTGCGGCCTATTCCGAGAGGCAGGCACCGAGCCCATCTGGTTGGGCAGCACTAGCCGCCACCCCAATTTTGCCCTTAGAGCTGCCCTCGAAGCCCGAGACGGGGGCTGCATAGGCTGTCGAGTCGAACCCGAATGGTGCATCTCTCACCACACCATCGAATGGCAGCACGGAGGACCCACTCAGCCCGACAACTTGGTGCTGCTGTGTCATTCTTGCCACGACAAGGTTCATCACAACGACTGGGCGGTGGAGAAACACCCCGACACCGGTCGCCGCTACTTGAGACCCCCCTGGCAGAAGCCCCCTTCAAATGCCATCACTAGGAATGGACACCAGAATGAATGACCGAATTGCCCAACGCGGCGACTGGAGCAACGAACCGATCAAGTTGCCGCAGGAAATTCCCCCTCCTGCTCGGATGTGGACCGGAGAGGAGATGGAGCGCATTAGGCGGGGCTACGTCCCCTGGATAATGGATGAGAAGTGGTTCATCTTTGTCGAAGATGACCACCTTTATGCTCACCGCAGTTGGACGGGCTACGGCATTTATGAAGCAACGTTTGCCCCGGTAGAAGGTGGATATGCCATCGAGAGCGCCTTCGTCGCCGGTGACGAATCCACCCACCATCGCTCCACGGATCAGGATGAATCGCGGACCCTGGAGGCCCTCATTGTCGGTCACCTAGTGGGCGAATCCCCGTCAGCACTGGGACTGACCGGTGACAATCCGCTCCAGAATTGGGAACTGACTGTACCCACGATTCCGAAGCAAGCCTTTCTCCCCAGGATCATCAAGAGCCCCCGGTTGGAACTGGTTCTGGGTGATATCACCGCGGAAGACGTGGACGCGATCGTGAATGCGGCTAATCACACGCTGTTGGGGGGTGGCGGGGTTGACGGGGCCATTCATCGGGCGGCAGGGCCGGAGCTGGTCGAGTACTGCCGCTCATTGGGTGGGTGCGAGACCGGACAGGCCAAGATCACTCCGGGCTTCAACCTCACGGCCCGGTGGGTCATCCACACCGTGGGGCCGGTGTGGCACGGCGGTGGCCACGGCGAGCCGGATTTGCTGGCCTCCTGTTATCGGGAGTCGCTGGCCCGGGCCGATGAGGTAGGGGCCACAACGGTTGCTTTCCCTGCTATTTCGACCGGGGTATTCGGGTACCCCATCGAGGCTGCTGCTGCTATCGCCATCCGGACCGTGCGCTCTACGCCTACCCATGTGTCTGGAATCCGGCTCGTGGCGTTCAACCAGGAAACCGTGGACGCCTACCAGCGCATTCTTGACATCAGCACCAGCGCTGATTCCTAAGATCCGCCAATGGTCAGCTTCTGCGTTGGCTGTAATCGCCGAAGGGACCGTCGCGTTGGGCAACCGCGGCTGGGACACCCTCGGTCATGGCCGTTTCGATGAAGGCCAGCGCTTCGGGGGTGTTGCGCATCGCTCCGTCAAGAATCGATCCGAGTACCTGGGAATTGCGTAGCCCCATTCCCTCGTACGCCTGATTGACCACCAGCTTCATGGCGGCCAGCTGCGTCGCCGGGATGCTCGCCAACTGATCGGCCAGCTGCTCCACCGCTTCATCAAGGCCGTCGGCGGGGACCGCTTGGTTGATCAACTCCACTCGGGCCGCCTCCTCTCCAGAAAGCGGCTTGCCGGTCAGCGCGTACTCCTTGGCCTTGGCCAATCCGAGCCGGTACACCCACATCGCAGTTAGATAGCAACCCCACATTCTGGAATAAGGCGTTCCGATCTGCGCGTCCTCAGCGGCGATGACCAGATCGGCCGAGAGGGCCATGTCTGAGCCGCCCCCCACACACCAACCGTGCACCTGAGCAATGGTCGGCTTTGGACTCGACCACAGGCTCATGAAGTTGGGAACGGGCGCATCCCAGCGATTGGTGACGCCAATGGCGTCCCGACCCGGATCCCATTCCCGGCCTTCGCTCTGATTGGCGGCGAGATCGCCGTCGGAGCCGAAGTCGAAACCGGCGCAAAACGCCCGCCCCGCCCCGCGCAGCACGATTACCTTCACCTCAGGGTCTCGATTCGCCTCGGCAACAAAGTGGTCAAGTCGGGTCCACATCGGCATGACAATTGCGTTGAGGTACTCGGGACGATTGAGAGTGATCGTCGCCGTAGACCCAGAAGTGCTGTACAAAATGTAGTCGTCGCTCATGCGAGCCAATCTAATGGCGCCGTCAAACGGGCCATTCGGAGCTGCTCACTTCTCGAGTTCCCAAGAGATCTTCATCCATGCGTCGAGAGTCTCCCCCGCCTCAAGGATCATGGGGTTGCGGTTGAAGGCGTCAGGGGCGTCGCTTTGGGGCTCCACACACACCAGATCGGGATCCTCGTTGTAGACCACCCACGAGGTCATGTTGGACTCCAGCCGAATCGACCCGAACCCCGGCCAGCGCACCACCAGAGGCTCGGCAATGCCGCCGAAGCAATCGTCCCAGGGGCCCGGGGGACCCGGCACCCGCTCCCCCGTCGGAATCCCGGCATCGTCCCGCTGCCACATGTAGCCAGCGGAGAAGTCGAGTTCAGCTTCATCGCCCCGTGAAAGCCGACGCTGAAAGCACGGGTGCCACCCGGCCATGACTGGCATCCGCTCAGTCGCCTGCACCGACACTGCGACGGCAAGCGACTGTTCTGATACCTCGACCCTTTGCTCCACCCAACCGCCGAAAGGCCAAAGCCCGTCCAAGTCCAGGTGAACTACTCCCGGGCCAACTTCGTTCCAAGCCGTCCGGTACCCCACGCCGTGAATGGAATGCGGGGGAAGATCCAACTCCAGTTGGTACTCCTCGCCGTCAAACTCGAAATGGCCGTCCCGGACACGCCCAGCCCAAGGCACCATCGGATAGCACCCCCACAGCAGCCAATCCCCACCCTGGCGCGAGGCCAGCAACTCAACCCCGTCCACCTCCAGAGAAGCGATCCGACCGCCGCCCTCCGGATCAAGGCGCACCGCCGCCACGGTCACTTCTTCAGCGAATTGCGGATTACTCAGGCCACTCGATGCTGTAGTCGTCGAACCAGAAACGAGCTTCACGGATGGCGTTGGGCTCGGTCCGCAGGTCGAGGTCTTGGTTGAGCTGCTCGGGGGTGGGTCCGATCTGGCTGGCGATCGCCGATAACCCGTCGATGTCGAGGTCGTAACAGCGCACGGCGTTGAGCCCAAGCAACAGGCGGGTCTCCTCCACCGGGATCTGCTGGAAGTCGGTCTCAAGGCGCTCGATCGTGTTCGGCCAGCTGCCCTCGGGATGGGGATAGTCGGTGCCCCACATCAAGGCATCGACACCGTTCACATAGCGCCGCCGCAATTCGACTCTGCTCATGGTGGAGGCGCCTATGAATACGTTGGTGCCGATGTACTCCGATGGCAGGCGCTGGATGAGGCCCTGGGTGCGCGAGCTCATCTTCTTCACTTTCCAGTTGCGTCCCCCGAACATGGCATCGGCCTTGAACAGCAGGTCGCCGAGCCACCACGAGCCGCACTCCACCGGGGCATAGCGCAGGTTGGGGTGGCGGTCGAAGGCCCCAGAGAACAAGAGCTGCCACAGGGGTCGATGGGTCCAGAATGCAACCTCAAGCATGTACTGGGCCATGTTCTCGTTGTACGACGGGGTGTCGGCCTCGCCCGAGTGGGTGTGGACGACGAGTCCGGCTTCGGCACAGGCGGCCCACACCGGGTCGTAGCTCTCGTGGCCATAGGAAGGGTGCTCATGCCACATGGTCGGGATCATGATTCCCCTCACGCCGGGCTTTCCGGCCAGGGCCTCAATCTCCTTCACCGCTTCCTCGACGCCATGAGTGACCGGCACCAGGGCGACCCCGGCGCGGCGCGGCGGGTTGGTGGCGCAGAACTCCTCAAGCCAGCGGTTGTGGGCTCGGGCACCCGCCCAGGCGCGCCGCGAGTCGGTGATCTGACCAGCAGAAAGGCCAGCCCCAAACGGCGGCGCCTCCATACCAGTGACCGCATCGCCGTCGGCGAAGATGATCTCGCCAGCGACACCATCGGCATCGAGGGTCTTGTCACGGATTTCGGGGTCATAGGCCCCCTTCAACCCGATCTCGTTCTCTCCCTCCCACTGCTCGACATACTCACCGTTGAGCTCTTCGACCATCGCCCGGTGCTGGTGGCGGGTCACCAGCCACTCGTCGAACTCGGGGTGAAGCGACGACTCGAGATACTGGCGGTAGTCCTCGACGAACAATCCGGCGTGGGTATCGGACGAAACGATTATGTACGGGGCGTTGCTCTGGTCAACACCGGCGACAGGGTTTGGCATGGTCGGCTCCCTCTCGAATTTCGGCTGAGTACAACAGCTAGAGCGCTGATCACACTGTACTGGTTGACAGGTTTACCTTGGGATTGAACGGGCATTATCGGGCGTGTTCGGTTCGTCTGTCACTCTGTTTGTCACCACTTGGAAGCCTAGACGCGAGCCGCCCCGCCGGAAAAGGAAGCGGCGGGGCGGTCGCTGTGGCTGCGGTTTTGCCTACTCCTCGTCTGGCGGGTAGTAGATCACCACCTGTCCATTCTCGATGTTGTAGCACGTTCCCCTGTAGAACCTATAGCAATCCCGCTCTGGGTCGAACGACTTGCGTTCGGGTGCCGCCGTAGCCGTGGGTGTGGCTGTGGGTGTCGCCGTCGCTGAGGCCGTCGCTGTGGCCGTGTCGTCGTCGTCGCCGCCGCCGCCGGAAAGCGCCCGTTGGGCCAGCACGTAGCCCAAGGTGCGGCCCACATCGGAGTCTCCTAGTAGTTTTGCTAATTCTTCCGGTGTCGGGTGCTTGCCGCCGTATTGGTCGATTCGCATGGACTGACAGAAAAAGTCCGTAGACTCGGCTGTACACAAGTCCCAATATTTTCCGTGTAGCTCATCTCCAAACTGCCCAACCTCGTAAGCGACTGCGATGTAATTCGTGTCGTCGTCGTCGTCGTTTTCGCAGGCAATTCCCAAACCTTGACCAGCGGTGAGATCACCGAGACCGGCAACGATAATGTCCCAACCCTCCGTGACCCACTCTTTTGGAGCTTGACCGGCAAGTCCCCCGCCGACCAGAAGTGAAATCGCGCCCGTTCCCACAGAAGAACAAGCCACAGTCACGATTGCATTCGGTATCTGATCGACGACTAGATGTTCAAGATCGAGGCAAAGACTGCTAGTGCAATAATGTCGCCCCTGGCTGGTAGTGGGCGGCGCGGGTGGCACCGCTGGGCGGGCTGCTACTGTTCCCCCCTCCCTGGGTGTCGATGGTGTGGGGGCCGGTGGGCGGGCTGCTACTGTTCCCCCCTCCCTGGGTGTCGATGGTGTGGGGGCCGGTGGCGGTGTGTCGTCCGGTGGCGCTGTCGGCTTCGGTGTCGGCTTCGGTGTCGGGGCCGCTGTCGGCTGTGGTGTCGGCTTGGGGCGTTGCGGGCATGTTTCGGCGGCGGCTATTACTGCGCCGTTCCAGCACCGCTTGGCGTTGAGGTGCAGGTGGAACACCGGCACCTGCACGGTATAGGTCTCGGTTGTGGGCGGCGGGCAGTGGGTGCCAGCCTGACCCCCGATAATGACTGTGACACACGGGTGTCTGACTGTGCGCGTCCGCTCTACGGGCTTGGTCTGCTCATGGGCTGCTGCTGGCACGCCTACAGCGCCGAACAGCACAGCAGCGACGACGAAAATAGCGAGCGCCTTGGCCCGCCGCGTGAATAGTGCGGCCATCTGGGTGGTTCCCTTCGGGTAGTCGGGGTCTCGTGCTAACGACTACCGCGGCCAGACCCGAAGGGAACCATGCAGTATGCCCGGCTTCCGGTGGTATGGCCGGAGGGGTTGGTGAACTCCACCGGTGGTCGCGACAGATCGGCCATGATGGCCGGTTGTAAGAGTCAGCGACCGACCGGTGGAGGTGTCCAGTATGGCACGGCGTGTTTGTTCAGAGGAGCGCGTCTGGATTGAGGTGTTGTCAGCAGAGGGGCTCAGCGACGCGCAGATCGCGAAGCGGCTGGGCAGGGACCGGGCGACGGTGTGGCGGGAGCGGAGGCGGTGTGGGGGCGGGGACTATTGCGCCCGGCGGGCGCAGGCCGGCGCCGATGCGAGGGCGGCGAGGCCCAGGCCCTCGAAGCTGGCGGCCGACGCGGTGCTCGGCTGGGAGGTGCAACAGCGCCTCGATGAGCGCCTGTCGCCCCACGCCGTCTCAGCCGAGCTGGCCGAGATGGGCATGTTCGTGTGCGCGGAGACCATCTACCAGGCGTGCTACGACCCCGCCGCGCTCAGCGGCTTGGAGGCGGGCACCTGGAACAAGCTGCCCCGGGCCCGCCGCCGGCGCAAGCCCCGCAGCCGCTGCGAGCAGGCGAGACGCAGCCCCTTGGGCGACTACAGGCCCATAGCCGAGCGGCCCGAGACGGCTGAGGGCCGAGACGAGCCCGGCCACTGGGAGGGCGACCTGATCACCGGCAAGGCCAACCGCTCCGCGGTCGCCACCCTCGTCGAGCGCTCCAGCCGCCACACCCTCGTGGTGGGGCTCGCCGGCGGCTACGACGCGCAGAGCACCGCCCGAGCCGTCGCCGCCGCCCTTGCCCGCCAGCCCGCCGCGATGCTCAAAACCCTCACCTGGGACCAGGGCACAGAAATGGCGAAATGGGCCCACATCGAGAAAACGGCGGGCATCGAGGTGTACTTCTGCGAGCCCCGGTCCCCCTGGCAGCGCCCGACGAACGAGCAGACCAACGGCATACTGAGACGCTGGCTGCCCAAAGGCACCGACCTCGACATCGGCGCAGCCCGCCTCGCCGTCATCGAAGACCGCATCAACACCATGCCCAGAAAACTCCACAACTGGAACTCAGCCCAAACCATCTACAATGACCTCTGTCGCGACCACCACTAGAGCTTGCCGTTGGTGAACTCCACCGGTGGTCGTTAGCGGACGCGACTGTAGCTAGGGGCGCGCAGCCACGCAAAGAGAACCGGAACGATGGTTACTCAGCCCGAAGGAGATTCACTGTCGACTGCATCTTCGGCTGGTGCCGGATGCGCTCGTTTGGCAAAGAGAACAGCAAACCAGAGTAAGGCAAGGACGGTGAGCCAACCGATGAGTTGAACCCACCGAGGCCCCGGAAGCCCGATTACTCCGACACCGGTAAATAGCAGTGCTGCAAGAGCCGCCGGTGGCCTCAACTTGAAGCCCTTGTGGTCCATAGGCCCGCACTGTAGACGATGGAAAGCCGAAGCCACCCGCTCGGGGCTAGTTCATGTTCAACTCGCCCAATATCTGCGCGGCGCTCTCGCTCCGCTTGGCCGCTGAGCGCCTGCGCTCGGCCAGCAGGTTCGCTACGGGGTTGCTCTGCCGGTGCGAGTCAATGATCCACTCCGAGCAAGCCAAGACGATGCCCAGCAGCAGCGCCAGTTGGCCCTCGTCCGCCTGGACCATCGGAAGCTCTGCGGTGTCCAGCGCGTTGAGCGCCAGCCGGTAGACCTGTACTGTCACACCGGCAAGCGCTTGCCAATGGCACGCTCAAGGAGGACAGATGACGCAGATTCTCGCTCAGTATTGCATCAACGTGGAGGACATGGACAGGGCCCTCGAGTTCTGGGTGGACGTGTGCGAGCTCGAGCTCCAGCACCGCCTCGAGATTCCCGGCGCCCTCGAGGCAGTGATCCAGTCGCCCCACGGAGGCTCACGCCTCCAGTTGGCCCAGCACCTCGACAATGAAGGGCCCATCGACATGGGTACCGCCATGTGGAAGATCTACATCAACACCTCCGACTGCCATCGGCTCTACCAGCGAGCTATCGACGCCGGCTGCGAGTCGGTCATGGAGCCCACCCACCTGGATCGCTGGCCGGTGATAATGGCATACGTGAAGGACTTCGACGGCTATCTCATTGAGTTCGTCGAGCACAAAGAGGGCACCCGCCCCGGCATTCCCGATCCGAAGAAGGTATGAGCGACACCCCAAGATGGTGGGATAGTTAGGGAATTCTGTCCTGACTCCGCTTGAGATCATCGTCATCGTCGGATTTTCCGCGGCTGGGGCTATATCTCAAGGCTGTCTGGGTATTGGACTCGCTCTGGTTGCTGGACCAGCCCTGGTGGCAATTGATCCAAGCTTTGCCCCTGGGCCGCTCATCGTCGTTGGCCAAGTAGTGGGCATTCGCAATGTCATCGTCGAACGCAGCCATACCGACCGCCAGGCTGTCCGACGATGCGCATTCGGACTGCCATTCGGATTGACCGCTGGGCTGGTCGTGCTCGCCATGGTGAGTGACGAGGCCATCGCGCTCTTGGTTGGAAGCCTTGCCGCGGCCGGCGCCCTATCGCTTCTCTGCGGGTTTCGGATTGCCCGGACGCCGCCCGTGGAGGTTGCCACCGGAATGGCGGTTGGATTCTCGAGCATGACCGCCGCATTGCCAGGTCCGGCATTCGTGCTCACGTTCAGCGATATGAAGCCGGCGACGCTTCGAGGCACAGTCGGCTCGGTATTTCTCATGGTCGCGGTTGCCGCGATGATCGGCCTCCTCGCCACCGGGGAGTTTGGTCTCTACGAGGTTGAGCTGATCGGCTGGCTCATCCCCGGCATCATCCTAGGGCTGTTCTTGGCCCGTTTCGTCCGCCCCCTCCTCGACCGGGCCTGGTTCCGCCCCGCAGTGCTGCTGGTAGCCCTGTCCGGCGGGGTCGCCCTCATTCTCCGCCAGGTCCTTTGAGTGCAGACTTCAGCACGGGCGCCAGAGCATCAGGCTCTACTTGTGGGAGTGGTAAGCAAAGAAGGCCGCCAAGAGGAGACACTATGACTGAGACCTACCGAGATCCGAGCGCATCCATAGACGATCGAGTTGCCGATCTCCTGGGGCGAATGACCCTCGAGGAGAAGGTCGCCCAGCTCGGAACGGTCTGGCTTACCGCGCTGGTGAATAACGAGAAATTCGACCCGGACAATGCCGCGGAGATGCTGGCCGACGGAATCGGCCAAGTCACTCGCATCGGCGCGAGCACCGGACTGCTGGCCAACGAGTCGGCGCAACTCGGCAACGAAATCCAGCAAGTGCTGGTGGAGCGCACCCGGCTAGGGATCCCTACGGTGATCCATGAGGAGGGCGTCGGCGGATTCCTTCACCGCGGGGCCACTACTTTCCCCCAGGGGCTGGGCTTGGCGGCCACTTGGGATGTCGACTTGATGGCCGAGGTCGCTGAGGTGATCCGCACTCAGATGACCGCCGTTGGCGCCCGCCACAACCTCTCCCCTGTCCTAGACGTGGCCCGCGATCCCCGATGGGGCCGGGTGGAGGAGACCTACGGAGAGTCACCCGAGCTGTGTGCCCGGATGGGCGTTGCCTATGTGCGAGGGCTCCAGACCGACGATTTGGCCAACGGCGTGGTGTGCACCGGCAAGCACTTCCTGGGTTACGGATACTCCCTGGGCGGCCGCAACCAGGCACCGGTCCACCTGGGCGATCGTGAGCTTCGCGAGGTGTACGCCGAGCCGTTCGCGGCCGCCATCCGCGAGGCCGGCCTGGCGTCGATCATGAACAGCTACTCATCCATCGACGGAGTACCCGTGGCGGCCAGCCGGGCGATGCTTACTGATCTTTTGCGAGGTGAACTGGGCTTTTCCGGAACGGTGGTGGCCGACTACTTCGCGGTCATGCAGTTGCACTTCAACCACATGACCGCCGCAGATCCCACTGAGTCGGCAATCCAAGCACTCAGCGCGGGACTCGATATCGAACTGCCAGCGCTCGATTGCTACAAGCACCTGCCTGCCGCAGTTCAAGATGGCCGAATCGATGAGTCGATCATCGACGAGTCGTGTGCTCGGGTCCTGGCCCAGAAATTCCAACTTGGGCTGTTCGAGAACCCCTATGTGGACGCCGGTGCCGCCCTTGGCGTCTTTGACACCCCCGACCAAAGGGCGCTGGCCAGGCGGGCCGCGGCTGAAGGGGTGATCCTGCTCAAGAACGACGGGGTGCTGCCCCTCAGTTCGACGATCTCAAAGGTGGCGGTCGTCGGCCCCCACGCCGACGATCCTCGTCTCCTCCAAGGCGACTACCACTACCCCACCCATCTGGAGATCATCTACCAGAACCGCAGTGCTGAGATGCTCGAAGCCATGGAGGCCCTGGGCATCGACCAGGGGGTCGACCAGCTCCCCGAAGCCGGCGGTTCGTTCTCCCCGGGACCGCACTTCACCCCCCATGTGACACCGCTGGAAGGACTGCGGGCCGCGCTGCCCCACACCGAGATCATCCATGCTGCGGGATGCGCCGACACTGGCGACGACGCATCGGGCATCGAGGAAGCGGTCGCCGCGGCGGCTTCAGCCGACGTTGCCATAGTGTGCGTGGGCGCCCGCTCTGGGCTGGTTGCCGACGCCACTGTCGGGGAGGCCCGCGACGCCACCGACCTCGGCCTTCCCGGAGCCCAGGCGCAGCTGGTGGCCCAAATCGCGGCGACCGGAACCCCGATGGTCATGGTGGTGATCAGCGGCCGGGTCCACACCCTTGAAGCCGAGGCCGCGAATGCCAATGCCCTCATCTGGTCGATCCTTCCCGGCGAAGAGGGCGGGTCGGCCATCGCCCAGGTGCTGACCGGAGCGGTGAACCCGTCGGGCCGACTCCCGGTCACGCTGCCCTTGCATGTCGGGCAGGTCCCGCTGCACCACGACATGCGGCGGCGCGGCGACCGGTCGGAGTTCTACGGCAGCTACGTTGACTGCGACACCGACGCGCTCTTCTGGTTCGGCCACGGTCTGTCGTACACCACATTCGAATACGGCGAGCCCTCAGCGGTGGCCGGGACGACAACGGAAGCCACCACTGTCTCAATTCCTGTTACCAACACCGGTCGGCGCGATGGCGATGAGGTTGTCCAGCTCTACGCCACCGACGACGTAGCCTCAGTGGCCCGACCGATCCGCGAGCTGATCGGATTCACCCGGGTTGCCATCCCAGCCGGGGAATCCCGCACCGTCACGTTTACCGTCCATCCCAGCCGATTGGCCTTTCATGGCGTCGACATGGCTCTGGCCACCGAGCCGGGAAAGTTCACGTTCCGGGTAGGAGGTTCGGCATTCGACCCCGCAATGCGCGAGGCCCACGTCGAACTCACCGGCGACACCACCCCCTACGATCGCCGTCATATTGTCGCCACGACCGTAGAGATCAACTAGCCAGATGTCGGGGCAAGCGGCTGTCCCACTCGTTGACGTGTCCTAACCTTGCTGCGTGACCCTTCGCCGTGGCACCGATGTCCTCGCGGAAACCGTCGATGTGGCTGGCCGGGATGTCCTGGATGTGGGTTGCGGTGACGGCACACTGGTCCGATGGCTGTGCGGTCATGGGGCACGCGCCATCGGAGCCGATTGCGGTGCTGAGATGCTCCGACGAGCTTTGGAGGCCGACCCCGACCATACCGATAGGTACGTCGATGCCCCGGGCCAGGCTCTCCCCTTCGGCGACAACTCCTTCGATGTCGTTGTCTTCTCGAATTCCCTGCACCACATCCCCGCCGATGACATGGCTCAGGCTTTGGTAGAAGCAGGCCGCGTGCTGCGCCCCGGGGGGACGCTCTATGTGGCCGAGCCCGAAATAGAGGGCCCCGAGGATTCGATGGGCTATCCGGTTATCGACGAGACCGCCGTGCGAACTGAGGCCCAGCAGGTGCTTGACAACCTCGACCCGAACCGGTTCGACTCGCTGCGCCGCTTCACTTACACCTCAGAAGCTGTATACGAGAGCTTCGATCAGTGGTGCGACCGGGTGGTGGGAATCGACCCCGAAAGAGCCTCCGCCTTAGACAAGCACAGAGAAGACCTGAGTGAACGATTCCACCGCATGGGCGAACGCCGGCCCGCCGGTTGGGCCTTTGCCCACAACAGTCTCGTCACCGTCACCACCGCCCGCTGAGACGACGTCGCTCATGACAGCGGGTGGGCGTCGAGCAGGACAAAGGCCAGACGGGCGGGCTCGGCGCCTCGGTTCTCCCAGTGGTGGGCGGTGCCGCGCTGGACCACCGTGTCGTACTTGTGCAAGGTCACCTCGCCTTCGTCCAGCAGCAGCGTGACCTCGCCGTCGAGGACGACCATGTAGTCGATCGTCCTGGTTGTGTGCATACCGGGTCGGCGGTCACCATGCGCCACGGCCCCTTCCTTGGCCAACCGCTCCGCGGTTTCTTCGACTGCCCCAGGGGCCAGCTCGCTGCTCGGAAGGAGCTCGACCAGCCAGAACAGCGAGCCCTGGGGAGGGGCTTCGAGGCGGGTCTCCCGCAGAGCGGCATCGGTGGCTTCTCCGGCGTTGTCGGCTGGGGAGCCCTCTGTCGTCCAGATCTGTATCCGGCGCTTGTAGTCGTGGACGTCGTTGAAAACGATCACCGACCGACCGTCGGCATCGTGGCCGGTGACCACTCGACGGACCTTCTTGGCGTTGTCCATTGTCTGCCTCCTGTTGGATCGATCAGAAGATGTCCCGGCCGCTCTCAGAGCGGCATAACCCGTCCGCCGCTGGCGTGAATGGTGGCTCCGAGCATTGCGTGGCTCGGTGCAGAGGCGGCATAGGCGATCACGTCAGCTGCCTCGTCTACCCCCAGCAGCCGACCCCACGGCAGCAAACCGCGGTGCACGACGTTCAACATGCGTTCGTCCTGTTCAGGCGTCGGTGGGTTCTCGCTGCCCATGCCACCGGTGGAAATCCCCCCGAGGGCGACGACGTTCACCACAATCCCATAGGGGGCCAGTTCTGCCGCAGCCGACTTGGTCCAGGCGATCAATCCCCCCTTGGCCGCGTTGTACAGAGACACGGGGCTCATATCGGCCGGGGGCGGGTTGAACGGAGCCGTTGAGGCCACGCTTACCACTCGGCCGTAATTGGCCTCCTTCATAGCTGGGATCACTGCCTGGGTGCACAGCATCGGACCGAGCAGGTTGACGCCGATTACCTGGTTGAATTCCTCGACCTCGAAATGCTCGGTGCTGCTGGCCCCGCCAATGGCGGCGTTGTTGACCAGCGCATCTATGCGGCCAAACTCTCCGAGCACAGTGTCGGCCATCTTGGCTACATCATCACGATTGGACACGTCGGCCCGCACCCAGATCGCCTGCTGGCCGGTCTCTTCCGTGATGGCCCCAGCGCTCTGCTCGCCCCAGTCCTGGCGGAGGTCGACAAGCGCGATGTCGTAGCCCCGTTGGGCAAGGGCCCGAGCGGTCGCCCCGCCCACTCCCCAAGGGCGAGCTCCGGTGACGATGGCAACTCTGTTATCGCTGCGAGTGGTCATACTCTGTGCTCCCTTAGCTCTTGTGAAGGGGGGAATTGATGGACTCTGGTGGGTTATCGGTTGCATCTCGAACGGGATCGAAGGTGACGAGCAGTTGGGTGCGGCCACGAAGGATGTAGCTGTCCATGAAGGCGTCCGCGTGATCGTCGGCGAGCGTCAGGTTGGGCAAGTCCAACATGGCGTTGGTACCCACCTTGGCCTCAAGCCGGGCCAAGCCTTGGCCGATGCAATAGTGCTCGCCGTAGCCGAAGGCAACATGGTCGTTGGATTCCCGGTCGACATCGAAATTGCTCGGCACCGGGCACAACTCGGGATCGCGATTGGCTGCGGCGAACGACAGCCACGCGAACTCGCCCTTTACCACGCGTTGTGCGCCAAGCGTGGTGGCCCGGGTGGCCACCCGGTACAGGCCCGTTACCGGGCTTTCGTAGCGCAGCGCCTCCTCCACGAAGGTCGGCACAAGGTCTCGATCCGATGCCAGCCGATCTCGCAGTTCGTGATCGGTGGCCAGGCGGTGTCCGATGTTGGCCAGGAGTGTGGTGGTGGTCTCGTTGCCGGCCAGTAGAAACTGCCGCAGTGCTCCCATGCGCTCATCGTGGGTCAGCGGATCGCCGTCGACCTCGGCATTGGCCACATCGGTGATGAGGTCGTCGCGGGGCCCGGTTTGGCGCTTTTCGACCAAGACCGAGAAGTAATCCTCAAACTCTGACTCCGATCTGATGTAGCTGCGCACCTCGGCTCGGGTGGGATTGGCCCGCCCGATGGGTATGGCGAAGTCGTCAGACCATTTCTTGAATATTTCAAGCTCGTCCTCGGGTACGCCGAGCATCCGCGAGATCATCACCATGGGCAGCAACACTGCGTACTCGCTTACCAGATCAGCCCGTCCCCGAGGGGCGAAGTCGGCGATGAGCCCATCTGATACCGACTCCACCTCTGGTTCCAGGGCCCGGAGGCGAGCGGGGCGGAATGCCCGATTCAATGCCCTTCGTTGCCGCACGTGCTCGGGCGGGTCGGCGGTATTGAGGACCCGCCCTCGGTTGCGGTTGCGGAACCGACGGACCGCGTCGGCCATTTCTGGCTCCTGTGCGATTGCACTGGCATGGTCGGCCACCGGGTCCCGGAACTCATAGGTCGCCGTTGGCGATCGGTTCGACCACGTGGCGGGATCTAAGACGATTTGGTGGAGCAATTGATGGCTGGTGATGACCCACGCCCCCATGGCCTCGCTGTAAAACGCCGGTTCTGACGCAGCCCGCACCTCATCAAAGAGTTGCCAGGGCGACGCGATCAGTTCGTCATCACGGCCAAGCAGCCGCCCGATTCTGTCGTCCAGTGAATCCGTCATCTTCTGGCGTGCGTGTCGATCATCGATGCTGCGGGCAACTAGTTGGCCGCCACTGGACAATCGCCTTCCACTAGGAGCCGTCGCAGCACACGATCACCCTCCCACGGGTCGCGCACGGCGAAGTGGGCAGTGCACCGCTCGTCCCAGATAACGACATCTCCGTTGCGCCAGCGCCAGCGACAGGTCACGCTGGGATTGGTGGCGTGTTCGGTCACGGCTGCCATGAGTTCATGGCTGGCATCGTCATCGAGCCCGTCGACGGAGGCGTCCCCAACACAGAAGATCGCCTCCTCCCCTGTCTCGGGATGTCGCCTAAGCAGGGGCTGGTGCACCCCCTGGAGGTTGTCCCGCCATACCTGGGCGTCAAAATCCGGGAAGATCGTCTTCTTCAAGCCAATGAGCGTGTCAGGCACACTGTGCACTGTAGAGCGCCCCTGCATCTGCTCCCGCAGCTCATCTGGCAGCCACGACGCGGCTAGCACCAGGTTGGCCCACATAGTGTCGCCTCCTACCGGTGGTACGTCGATGGCTCGCAAGATGCCAAAAGCGGGCGGATTGGGCGCATAGAGCACATCCAGGTGCCATCGGTCGGTCAACAACTGGTGATCGCTTTTGACCCGCAACTCCGACGGCTCGGCCGAATCGGCGCCAGCAAGACGGTCCATGGGATGGATCCACGGCTCGCCGAGCGTCTCGGCAAGTCGAACGTGCCGAGCATCATCTAGGAACTGATCGCGAATGCCAACCACCTTGTAGTCAAGCAAGGCTCTCCGCAGACCCGAGGCCGTCTCGGCGTCGAGTTCCCCCAGGTTGATGTCCAACAACTCGGCACCGAGTGCCGCTGTGAGTGGTTCAATTCGCATGCTGCTAATCCCCTTTAGTCCAGGGTGAGAATTGCCCCGGTTCGGCTGGCGGAAATTAGCGCGGTGCGGGCACCGGCCACTTGATTGACGGCGGTGCCTCGGAGTTGTCTGACAGCTTCGAGCACAAGATTGAGCCCGTGGATGTAGCCCTCCCCTATCAGCCCGCCATTGGTATTGGTGGGGAGCTGTCCGTCGATGGCGAGCCTGTCTTCTGCGATGAAGTCCTTCGCTTCGCCGAATCCACAGAACCCGAGGCCCTCGAGCTGCATGAGCAGTATGGGGGAAAAGGCGTCATAAATCAGAGCAACGTCAATGTCGTCACGGGAGAAACCGGCGTCATCGAACAACCGACGGGCTAGGGCCACTGTGCCGTCCATGACCGAGAGGTCGGGCCGGTAGTGATCGGTGGCAATCTCCTGTTCAAAGAGCCCGGCCGTCGACGCGACGCCAATGCGGACAGGGGTACGGGGCAAGTCTGCTGCTCTTTCTGAATTGGTGACGACCAAGGCGACTGACCCGTCGGTCTCCTGGCAACAGTCGAGGAGGTGGATGCACGGCTCCACAATCCACCGCGACTCCTGGTGGTCCTCCAGGGTGATCGGATTCTCATACCCCCAGGCTGCGGGGTTGGAGGCGGCATACTCCCGCAGTTGTACAACCGCTCGACCGAAGTCGGCACTCTCAACCCCGAATGCGTGCATGTATCGCACCGAGTTCAGTGCCATCCACGATGCCGGAGACAGCATTCCAAAGGGCATGCACCACTGCATCGCTGTTGTGCCCGAATGGCCCGAAGTCGGCGAGGGTGCGGTCTTAGCAGACCCGAACCGGGTGGCCCCAGATCGTGCTCGGATCGCCCGGTAGGCGATCACTACTTGCGCGGCGCCGCTGGCCACCGCGGCCGCGGCATGCTGAAGCACCCCGACAGACCCACCGCCGCCATAGGGGATCCTGGCCGAGTAATTGATCTCCTCGAACCCGACCGAACGGACAAGTTCAGTCTCCTCAACAGGATCAACCGTGTAGCTGACGACTCCGTCGACATCGGCTGGCCTGAGGCCGGCGTCTTTCAAGGCCCCAGTAACCGATTCGCAGGCAAGCTGAAGTTCTGTGCGGCCAGCCCGACGGGAGAACTCCGTGTACCCGACACCGGTAATGGACGCTGTACCCCGAGAGGTTGTGCCGCTAGCCATCACGATCCCTCAATGGGACGGAATACCGGAACGAGAGGTCCGTCCGCGGTGGCCACGAAATGGGCTTGAACCCTCATGCCGATACGAACATCGTCCCTCGATACGCTGGTGATGTTCGACAGCAAGCGGATCCCCTCGTCGAGGTCCACCAGCACTCCGAGCACCGGATAGTCGAACGCTGGATGCTGGGGGTGGTGGAGGATCGCATAGCTGTAGATGGTTCCGAGCCCGCTGAGCTCAACAACTTCCACTTCGAGCGACGAGCACCCCGGGCACATAGGACGCGGCGGGTGGCGCATAAGCCCGCAGCCCGCGCAACGCTGGGCCACGAGGCGACCCTTGGCCGCCTCATCCCAGAACACCGCGCTGTCATCGGTGACCAAAGGCGATGGCCGGGTCGGCATAGCCGCAGTCATGGGTCCCCTTTCTCTTGCCGAAGGGATCGCCCAGGCCCCTCAGAGCCCCAGACTCCAAACCCGGGCCGCGTTGCCGCTCAAGATGAGCTCCCGCTCATGCGCCGGTATCCCTTCGAAGTCTTGGTTCACAAGCTCCCGTGAGTCGGGCCATGTGCAGGCCGGATGGGGATAATCGGTGGACCACATCATGTTCTCAACACCGATGTCGTAGCGAAGGCTGTGAACGGCAAACGGCTCGTGGATGAAGGTCACAAACATGTTCCGGTGGTAGTAGAAGCTGGGAGGTTCGTCGATCTCGTCGAAGGGGTAGTTGGTCACCGTCTTCATTTGGTCGATGATGAACAGCCACCACGGGATCCATCCCACTCCCGGCTCAACCCACACTGTCTTCAGCTCGGGGAACCGCACGAAGATACCGCTCAGGATGAAGTTGGCGTACTGCACCGAGGTGAACATCGCCGACATCGGCTGAATGCAGCCCTGGGCAAATTGAGGCAGGTCGCCCTGGAAGTAGTCGATTGGCGCAAGCCCGATGTGGAAACAGGCAGGAAGTCCGGTCTCCTGAATGGCAGCCCACAGCGGGTCGTAGACCCGGTCGTAGTAATCGGGAGCGCCCAGCTCGGTCGGATACACGGGAAGTTGCAGAGATTTCCCGCCCAGCCCGGCTACTCGGTGGACCTCTTCAACCGCAACGTCGATGTCGTGGATCGGGATCTGGTATGACACAACTAGGCGGTTTGGGTCAGCTTCTCCGAAGGCGACCAGCGAGTCGTTGAACGCCCGGGTCGCGTCGCGCCACCCGTCTTTCATGAGATACAAGTAGCGGAATGCACTGAATTCGCAATAGCAGACTTCGACATCAACGCCGTCTTGGTCCATGTCCTTCAGCCGCTCGTGTCCGCTGGAGTTTCCCGGCCGGCCAATGGCATGGCGAACGCCCTCGAAACCCGGGGGCATCGTGTTCTGTCCGGCACGAGTGGCCACTCCACCGCCCACTTGGTCGACTGCCTGGTCGTAGTCGTCATGGAATTTGGCAGCCAGGCGGCTCTTGACCCCCTCATGGGTCAGCCGGACGTGCGAGTCCGACGACACCAGCAGCTCGCGCGTCACCCCGTTCCCCGTGGATTCCAGCTGGGTTGTCACCATGGCTCCATTTCCTTTCGTGCGCCTAGAAGTGGGCCTCATCATAGGTCAACACCCTGTAAGGCTAGATCTGACGTCGGACCTGACCCATAGGGTATAGAGATCGTCATACATCCAAGAGGAGGACCAAATGGGGATATTGAACGGGGTGCGGGTGCTCGATTTGGCTTGGGGCATTGCCGGGCCCATGACCACGATGATTCTGGAGGACAACGGCGCCGAGGTCATCCGAATTCAGCCCCCACAAGGCGATCCGTTCGCAGCCCAGTCGGGCTATGCGGTGTGGCACCGCGGTGCCGATCGCATCACCCTCGACCTCCTGGACGACGCCGGTGCCGAATCGTTTCGCGAGATGGTGAGGGAGGCAGATGTGGTTGTCAGCTCATTCTCCAGCGAGGCAACCACGAGGTTGGGCCTCGACCATGCCACATTGGCCGGGATCAATCCCCAGGTGATCTCCTGCGCCATTACCGGCTACGGACGACATTCCGGACATAGCGATCGACCGGGGTATGACGCCCTGGTCTCGGCACGGACCGGTTTGTTCTTCGACCAGCGGGGCCGATTGGGGACGGCCATGAACTTCATTGATAGGCGTGAGCCGCCGTCCCCCGAGTTCGGCCCTCCCGATGGAATGGTCCGAGGGGTCGACCGTCCCGGTCCGATCTTTCCCCGGACGGCCTGGCCTAGCTTGGGCGCGGCTCATCTAGCCACATTCGGCATCGCCGCGGCCCTGCGGGCCCGCGAGGTCATCGGCAGAGGGCAGGCGGTGGAGACTTCGTTGCTCCAGGGTGCCCTGTTCGCCGGATCGCTTACCTGGCAGCGGGTTGAGCGCCCCGATGACAGCCCCCTCTACTGGATGTGGCCAACGGACAGCAGATCCATCGAGGGGCTATTCGAGTGCGCCGACGGCCGATGGGTCCACCACTGGGCGATCCGGCCTGCCTGGATACGAGAGGCCAGTGCGGGAACCGACGCCGTAGCCATCAACCCCGATCACGACTATCGCAGCGACCCCGACCGGATCGGGATGAGTGCAGAAGACCTGCTCGTCACCCATTTCATCTATCCAGAACTGGTTGAGGCCTTTAAGAAATTTTCGGCCAGCGAATGGGTTGAGGCCGGCGAGGCGAGCGAGATGGGGATCGCGCTGGTGCGCTCCCCTGTTGAGGCCTTGCTCGATGAATCGTTCTTGGCCGATGGATGTGTAATGGAGGTCGACCATCCTCGACACGGTCGGATCCGCCACATCGGCAACCCCCTCGAGTTCGGCGAGCCGTTTGCCGAAGGGTCCGAAAACCGCAAGAGCGGTTCAACCGAGCTCAAAGGCGGGCCCCTTGCCGGCATCAAGGTACTCGACCTCGGGCTCGGTGTGGCCGGTCCCTTCGGGCCAAGGATGCTCGCCGACCTAGGGGCAGACGTCATCAAGATCCACGCGCTGCATGACACCTTCTGGGCGGGTACCCACATGGGACTAGGCACCAACCGGGGCAAGCGAAGCCTGTCTGTGAACCTCAAGGATCCCCGTGGCATGGAGATACTGCATTTGCTGATCGATGAGGCCGACGTCATTGCCACCAACTGGCGACCGGGGGCGATGGCCCGCCTGGGAATCGACGAGGAGTCGCTGCGCCACCACCGACCCGACCTGGTGATCTGCAACTCCCGCGGCTTCGAGAAGGGGCCCCGATCCGACCTCCCCGGGACCGATCAGACCGCCGCCGCGCTGTGCGGCACAGAGTGGGAAGACGCTGCCTATTCACACGGCAACCCGCCACTGTGGTCGCGCTCGGGCATGGGAGATACCGGCAACGCCATGCTCAGTGCCACCGCCATCGCGATGGCATTGTTCGACCGAGAGCGAACCGGAGTTGGCCGCTCAGTTAGCACCTCCATCGTCAACGCGACGCTCCTGGCCACTTCCTACGCCTGGATCGATCCCGACAACCCGGCTGTGACCTGGGAGCAAGTCGATGCCGATCAATGGGGGCTCAATGCCCTCTACCGCATGTATGAGACCACGGATGGCTATATCGCGGTGGCGGTTGTCGGCGAGCCAGCTTGGGCGGCTCTGGTAACAATCGCAGGCTGCGAGCATCTGGGTGCCGATCCGAGGTTCACCAACGCCGCAGCCCGGGCCGAACACGACCAGTCTTTGAGCGAGGAACTCTCAGCATGGTTCCGAGACAGATCGGCCATTGCAGCGTTCAAACTGCTCGACGCCGCCGGCGTGCCAGTTGAGATCGTGAATGAGGAGTTCTGCCGCGAATTCTTCGAAGACCCTGAGGCCCTTGCCCTCGGTCTGCGGGCGCAGACCGCATCGGCGTCTGTCGGCCTGTTTGAGGACGTCGGCCATCTGGTGAACTTCAGCGACACCGAGGAGGCGGTTCAGCGAGGCCCCTGTGAGTGCGGAGAACACACCGCGGAAATCCTGACCGAGCTCGGGTTCACTGCCGACCAGATCGCCGCGCTGGCCGCCGACCGTGTCGTGCTCTTAGGCGGTGCCCCTTTGACCGTGTGAGGCAGCCGCCTACCAGATCGCGGTGTGCGCCATGGTCGTCTATGTTCAGGGCGTATATGACGGATTGGCGTGAATTTTGCGATCGTATTCGGGTTCTCGGGGAGGGCCTCGACGCCGAGGGGCAGAGGCATCTGGCCAACCAAGTGGCTTGCTGGCTGACCTATTCGATCGGCCACAACGATCCCCGCCATCCTGCATTTTTCCGGAGCAGCGATCCCGTCTATCAGTGGGGTGGGCCCAACGCCGACCAGGTAGCTCGCCGGACTCGTATCGATGGCGACGGGGTGTACCGGATTTCTGGACACATGGGCTCCTGCGAGGAGTTCGTCCTTCAAATCAAACTTGGGGCGACTCAAAGCGGCGGTGCGGGAGTTGGGCTAGAGGTGACCGGATCAAGTCTCGGGCTGGGCCCCGGCGATGCCATCGACATAATGCTGGGCGGTGAAGAGCGTGACAACCAGAATGGAAGCTGGTTGCCGCTAGACCCCGAAGGCTCGTTCGTCCACATCCGCGACTACTACTTCGACTGGCAGCCCGCCGAACCGGCTACCTTCGTCATCGAGCGACTCGACACAGTGGGCGAGCCGAAGCCGGAGATTGATGCCGCTGCCATCCTCAGCACAGCGCTGGGTGAGATCGAACACTCCTTCGACTTCTGGAACGGCTATCAGGAGCGAATGCTCGGCGACCAGCCTCCCAACACGTTCCTCCCCCCGGCCGGGATGGGCCGCGGCGTCAAGACGCTCATCTACAGCCACGCTGGGGTGGCCCTCGATGCCGACCAAGCCCTTGTCGTCGACATCGACCACCGGGGGGCCGCCATGTGGGATATCCAGCTCTACAACCGCCCGTGGTACGAGGCCCTCGACTTCACCAACCGACTGACCTGCCTCAACCATGCGCTCATCGAGTCCGGGCCCATCGTCATCGCCGGCTCCGATCCTGGTGGACCCAACTGGCTTGACACCGAAGGCCGGGACTCAGTGCTGTGCACCATCCGCTGGTGGCACCCACCCGACACCCCTGTCGTTGACGCCCAGGTGGTCCGCATCAGCGAGCTTGACCTACCCCCCGTGGACCGCCAAACCCAGATCGCCCGCCGCTCCTCCCACATCGCCTGGCGCTACCGCACCTAGGATCTAGGATGACCATTGGTATCTGATCGGATACCATATGGGTGTGGATGCTGCCCAGGTCATACGCGCGGCTCGTGTAGGGGCGGGGCTAACGCTGCGGGCACTCGCGGCGCGAGCCAGCACGTCGCATTCTGCAATCGCCGCTTATGAAGCAGGCACAAAGACGCCCTCGGTTACCACCGTGGAGAGGATCGTTCGGGCTGCCGGATTTGCCCTCGACCAACAACTCTGTCCTCGGATACGGGGCGACGACCGACTCGACCGAGGCACTGAATTGGCTGCTGTTCTCGAATTGGCTGCCGAGTTCCCGGCTCGCCACTCCCCCACCCTCGACTTCCCCGTATTCGGGCGATGAACCTGGTCGAGCGGATTGTCGCCCTCCATGAAGATCTGGAGGACGCCGATATCCCCCACGCCTTCGGCGGCGCACTGGCCCTTGCGTGGTGTACCCAACAGGCCCGGGGAACCATCGACATCGATGTGAATCTCTTCGTGGGGCTCGACCAACTCGACCAGGTATTGTCCACTCTCCCCAATGGGGTAGCTGTTACCAAGGTCAACCTCCGCGAGCTCCAGGCCGATGGGCAAAGTCGATTGTGGTGGGATGAAACGCCGGTCGACATCTTCTTCAACACCACCCCGTTCCACGAAGCCGCCGCCGCCCGGGCGCGTATCGAGTCATTCGGAGGCACAGATATTCCCTTCCTCGCCTGTCGTGATTTGGCCGTGTTCAAGGCATTCTTCAATCGCACAAGAGACTGGGCCGACCTTGAGGAAATGAACGCCGCCGGCACTCTCGACCACGAGGCCGTGCTCGGAGTGCTTGTCCGCTACCTGGGCAGCAACGACCCCCGAATCGGCCGCCTTCGAGCTCTTGCGGACTAGAGAAGAGCCACAAACATGCGCCACACCTCAGGACCAGCCGAGGGCCAACGACCACTTCGGGCAGAACACTCACTCGCCAACACTTCCATGGAGCGCTCGGCATTCTCTGCTGATTTCCAGCGCGGCTGGGTGAAGAGGCGGCATGGTTCATGTGATCTATTGTCCAGATCGCACGAGTCCGCAGGAGGTGTTATGTCGATGAAGCCACTCACAGGGAGGGTCGCAGTCGTAACGGGCGCGGGACGGGGTATCGGACGGGCGTGTGCTGAGCGATTGGCCCAGGAAGGCGCTGCGGTGGTGCTTGCCGCTCGTTCTGCCCATGAGCTCAATGAGGTTGCGGCCGAGATACAGACTGCCGGCGGACGGGCCGAAGTGGTCGTGACAGATGTGTCGGCACGGGCTGAGGTCCGCCACCTTTTCGAACGCACCGAAGAGGTCTTCGGCCGACTGGACATCCTGGTGAACAATGCCGGGGCGATGCAGCCGCTCGTACCGGTGGGAGAGCTTGTTGACGACGACTGGGACCGCTGCTTCGACGTCAACGTGCATGCGGTGCACTACTGCTGCGACACCGCACTTGAGCTGCTTGCCGCTGGTGACGGCGGGCACATAATCATGATCGGCTCCGGTCAGGGTCATTCGCCCTCACCGGGAGCCTCCGCTTACTGCTCGGCAAAAGCAGCGGTGTCCATGTACGTCCGCGTGCTGGCCCGAGAACTCCGGCCCCGGGGTATCACCGTCAACGAGATCGTCCCGGGCGCGGTTGCCACTGAGCTGTTGAGCTGGACGGTGGGTCTGCCGATGGAGCGCCTGCATGAGCTGGAGCCGGCTCTTGGAGGAGATCGTATGAAGGAGCCCAGCGAGGTAGCCGACTACGTCGCATTTCTCGCTACCCGCTCAACGCAAGCCGGCCCTACCGGTCAGTGCTTCAGCCTGCTTGGGCGCGATCTGTGAAACCAGTTCTAGGAATAGGGGCCGGAGGTGCGGAAGGCGAAATAGCCGTAGCCCTGGCGCTCCGGTCCGTCTAGGGCGGGCACTGCCTCTAGGGACGTGGTGATCTCCTCGATAGTGGGGCCGATCTGATCGGCGATCCCCCGCAACTTGTCGGCATCTAGGCCGTAGACGCGGGCGGCGTTCTCGCCGACGATGGCCCGGACCTTGTCGTTGGGAGTGCCGGCCATGGCGTGGCGCAGCGAGAGATGGGTCATGGGCGTCTCGTCGGGGTCGTCGGAGTAACGCCAGGTGCCCTCAGGATGGGGGTAGTCCCGCCCCCAGAAGATGTTGGTCCACCACCAGTCCCCCACTGCGGCCTCGACCTCGAACGGGGCGACGAAGCTGGCGCCGACGAAGACGTTGGACTTGAAGTACTCGCTGGGTGCCTTCGAGAGTTTTCCGTTGCTCAGCGGCAGGGGGGCCTCCGCAGCTGAGTCGAGTTCGACAAGCGCCGACGGGATCCACACCCCGGGCTGTTCGGTCATGGCCAGCTTGAGTCCCGGGAACCGCTCGAAGACCCCACCCAGGATCATGCGGGCGATCGCCCTGCGGTTGTAAGCACCGCCAGCTTCCATCAACAGCAGCGGCGTCCCGTTAACCGCCCGCACGGCTGGGTCGGTGGCTGCTCCAGCATGGGTGGCCAGCACCATTCCGGCTTCTTCCACCGCAGCCCAAAACGGGTCCCAGTGCGATTCGTTGTACTGGACCCACTGCGGGCGGGCACTGGGGAAGTTCACCGCCCGCAACCCGTGAGCCGCGGCCCACCTCACTTCTTCGATTGCGGTGTCGATATCCCACAGCGGAATATGCGCAAGCCCAATCAGGCGCTCGGGGGCCGCCGAGCAGAAGTCGGCTAGCCACCGGTTGTAGATCTGGAACCCCACGCCGGCCAGCTCAGGACTGTCCAGTTCGGGCCAACCCAGGTCGTTGAACGGCATGGGTTCGCCATTGAAGCTGTTGTGGAACATCACTTCGGCGGCGATGCCGTCTCGGTCCATGTCAGCAAGACGAGCCTGCGGATCGTCGTGTCCCGAAGTCTTCAGGTACAGCGCACGCCCCTGTCGCGCTCCTGCCCGCATTTCCTTGACCTGCGGGCTGATGACGAACTCATCAAAGGCTTCTAGGTGCTCCTGGGGACAGTACGCCCGCAGCGCATCCAAGGTTGGCCCGACATGAGAGTCACCCGAAACCAACAACACCCGCTCGTCGCCAACGCTTGTCACCTGAACTCCCTCAGTCGCCTGCGGACAGCACACGTGTTTCGAGTTGGGTGGGCTGTTCGGTGGGAAGCAGGTAGCGCCAGAAAATGGTGCCGGTGGGGGCACCGGCGGTGTCCAGCCAGTTGGGGACTCCGGGGTCGCGGTGGGCGAGGATCATGCGGAACGAGCCATCGGGCTCAAGCACTGTTTGGCGTCGGTTGAGGGAAACCCGGCGGCTCCGGTACGGCGGAGTCTGGATGAAGCGATTGTTGAGCACCACGTTGGCGAACCGGCATTGCGGAAACCAGCCGCGAATCTCAAGCGCTTCGTCGGGACCCAGCTGATAGCGGGTCGAGCGGTACGCGTTGTCGGCCGCGGCATAGCCGATGGCCCGATTGCCCTCGTCAAGCGGTGGATTGGTGAACTGGTTGGGAACAGTTGAGCTCCACGCCAATGGTTCTCGGGGGCCCGAGGGCCGGTCCACGGTAACGCTGCGAAGAAAGGTGATAGCCCGCTGAAGTCCTTCGGCGCAGGTCGTGTCATCGGGTATGGCTGGTGGACCGGGATCGACCGTAGGCTCGATGGACAGGGGAACGTGCATGTTCGGGTCGGTTGCCACAGGACGATCCCACTCGAAGTAGTGCCGTGTGGTGATGCTGCCGGACTCAGGCGAGAGCGCCAGCCAATTTCCCGGCTGGGGGTTCTGGCTGACGTGCAACTCGTAGCTCCCATCGGAGTTGATCTCGATCTCATCGTCGTTGAGCGTGGCCCCGAGCCCGCTCGACATCGCACCGCCAGCAGTTCCCTGCTCGACCGTGAACGAGGTATACACCGCTCCGGCCAGGTTCCCCCGGATTACATAGTCGCGACCGGGATCGATCACGCTGCCGTAGTAGATGGCATCAGGGTTGTCCCCCAGCAGCTTCTTGGTAGGAGAGAACCACCGATAGAACCATGGCCGGGCCGGATCAGCCTGCGACCAGAACTCCAAGGCATGCTGCAGGCCATTCAGGGCAAACAGCCGCGCCTGGGCCCGGTCGTCAGCAGTCGGCATCGCTCTGGCCTCCCGCCACCAATCGCGCTCGATCTCACCCATCAACTCAACGAGTTCATCCCATACCTTTGCCGATTGGTCAGCCACCTGAAACTCCTTCTACTGGCAATTGGCTTTCGCTATTCATAATCGATCAGTGGTCGGAGTCAAGTAGCGGGCCAAAGGCTGCCGAGCACCGCTGGGAGTCGTAGAACTCGCGGAATCGGCTGATCAGGCCTTCCCGCACCTCCACCAACGTGATGTAGCTGTTCTGGTATCGCTCACCTGAGCCGAGCATATGGCCATCGCTGTCATACTCGACCAGGAAACGATCAGGGTCGGAGAGTTCGTAGATCTCGGTGATATGGAAGGCCATGCTGACCAGCCCGTACGAGGTTGAAAGCCGGTCGTAAACCGCCTGTTTGCCAACAGTGCGCGAGGGCTTCCCCGTAAACGAGAACGGAGCCTCGAACATGATTTCGTCGTGCCAGTACTGCGCCAATTCATCGACATCGCCAGTGGCGATCAGATCGAAATACTCCCGGATCCGCTCAAGGTTGGCCGCTCGGCGGGAATCTGGGTCCACAAACGGAATCTACCGTCTGCGGGTAGGGCGCGTTTCCAACCGGCGACGATCCCACCCCGGAGGCTGCCGACCAGTCGTAATGATCGACCACACACTACGGACCACTAGGGTGTTTTCCAGTGCGCGTCATGATGACAGGGGCAACGGGATTCATCGGCGGTCACACCGCGGCGCGGGCAATCCAGGCAGGTCATGAAGTTTGTGCGCTGGTGAGATCGCCCCAAAAACTTGAAGCCCTTTGCGACGCCTTCGACTTGCCCCCGATCGACTTTGTCGTGGGCGACATGACCGATCCTGATGCCGTCACCTCAGCCCTCCACGGCGCCGACGCGGCCATCCACTGCGCCGCCGTCGTGTCGCTCGACGCCCGCGGCAACGCCCAGGGGATCAAGAACAGCATCGCCGGTGCCCGACTCGTACTCCATCAGGCTCATGCCATGGGTCTCGACCCGATCATTCACGTTTCCAGCGTGGCTGCCCTGTTCGACCCCGGAGCGGGCTCGCTCACGGTCGATCACCCCCCTTCTTCAGCCGGTTACACCTACGGCCAAGCCAAGGCCGACGCGGAGATGGTGGCCCGAAAACTCCAGGCTGACGGGGCTCCTATTGCCATCGTGTATCCGAGCGCGGTGATCGGCCCGCCCGCGGGCTCGGCTTTCGGTGAGGCCAGCGAGGACATGGCCCGATTCACCGCAACCGGCATCATTCCCACCCGCAAGGCCGCGGTGGCCATCTCCGATGTCCGAGATATGGCCTCGCTCCTGGTGGCACTACTTGAATCGGGCCATGGGCCCCGTCGTGTCATGTGCGGCGGTCATCTGGTGGATATGAACCTCTTCGCCCGCATCCACCGCGATATCACCGGTCGAAGATTCCCCATGATGCCGCTTCCCCCTTCTGCTCTCCGGGGGATGGGTCGCACGGCTGACGCGATACGTCGTGTCGTCCCGATCAACGCGGCCATGAACAGATTCAGTATGAGCGTGCTCACCCAGTGGGAAGGATCGGAAGATAGCGATCTCTCCGTATATGGGGTTGAGTTCCGCGATATTGAGGAGACCTTCTCCGACAGCCTGTCCGCTTGGCATGTAGCCGGCCTCCTCTCCAACCGCCAGATCGGCAAAGCTCTCCCCGACCCAGATCCCTGCAAAGCGCCGACACCGCCCAATGGTTTCAGGATGCCAGCCCGCGTGGTGCTCTCTCGGCCGTTCAGGACCCTCGGTCCGCACATTGTGCCGCGGGTCCACCGGGCGATCAACCGGCTCACCCGGGGGCGAACACTGCTCGATTCCGCCGCGCAGCCCATGCTCATGCTCTTCTCCACCGGCGCCAAGACTGGCCAGACCCGCGAGACACCTCTCGGCGCGGTCCCGCTCGAAGAGGGCCGCTTCTTGGTGGTGGGCAGCAACTTCGCCCGCGGAGATCATCCCGCGTGGACAGCCAACCTCCTGGCTAACCCCAATGCCGAGATCGTGTTCCGCGGCCAACGCACACCCGTGCGGGCTCGACTCCTCGTCGGTGGCGAGCGGGAGTCGAGGTGGCAGACCGCAGTGTCCTGGTATCCGCTGTGGACCCAGTACGACGCCGTAACCGAACGCGAGCTGCGCTTGTTCGAACTCGAGCCCGCAACCGACGTAGAGGGCAGCTAGGGCACTGCCCCGCCCGATTTCCTTGCCGAGCGAACTCCTAGTGGTAGGTCAGATATTCGTTTAGCTCCCAGTCGGTGACCGCTTGCGAGAAACGGCGCCACTCCTCACGCTTCATGGCCACGAAGTTGGCCACAAGTTCTGAGCCCACGGCTTTGACCAAGACCTGGTCGGCCTCGAGGGCATCTAGGGCCAGACTGAGGTTCTCGGGAGCGCAGCGCACAGTGTTTGCGGTTTCAAGTCCGTCGCCTTCCTCGCATGGGGGTGGCGAGATCTGGCCCTTCGCTCCGAGGAGCACAGCCTGCAATAGCGCCGCGGTGGCCACATAGGGGTTTGACGCGCCATCGGGCAGTCGGTTCTCCAGTCGGGTGGCTGCACCGCGATCACGAGGCACGCGAATCGCCACGGCGCGGTGGTCGTAGCCCCAATTGGCCCAATAGCCCGACAACTGCCCAGGAATGAGCCGCTTGTAGGCGTTGACGGTGGGGGCGCACAGCGCGGTCAGCGCCTCGTGATGGTCGAGCATGCCTCCAATGCCGTGGTGGGCGAGGGCGGAGAGCCCATCGGCGGCCTCTGCGTCTTGGAACAGATGCTCGCCGGCATCGTTCTGGAAGCTGATGTTCACATGGAGGCCGTTGCCGCCGCGATCGCCGAAGGGACGGCCGAGAAACGTCAACAAGAGCCCGTGCCGGGCGGCGACCTCTCGGCACAGCAGCTTGAGCAGGAAGGTGTTGTCGATCGCATCAAGGGGCTCCTGGTGCTCGATGGTGAACTCGAACTGAGGGGTGTCGTACTCGCTGGCGATGGTCTCCAACCCGATGCCCGCGGTTGCGGCCGCGGCCATGATGTCGTCCAGCAGGCCGGTGGGGTCCACCAACGGGCCGGTTCCGTAGCAATGCGAACCCGGGGTGTCCCACTCCTCCCAGCCCCCCTTTCCGTCAGGCTGAAGCACGTAGGCCTCCAGCTCGATCCCGACTCTGGCCCGGTACCCGGCGGTTTCGAGGTCATCGACCGCCTTGGACAACGCGTTCCGAGGCGAGATGGCGAGCGGCTTGTTGTCCTGGACTAGATCGGCGATGACCACCCCGGTCCCCTCCTGCCAGCAGTCCCTGACCCGCTCTAGGTCGTAGACAGCACGGAAATCACCAAGTCCGTCGAGCACTTCGGCACCGGGGGCTGGAATCAATGCCCGGTCGTAACCCACCCCGAAGATGGCAATGGAAAAGCCCACCTCTCCGGTGGCCGCCGCCATCGGGATGTACTTTCCGCGGGCGAATCCGAACATATCGGAGTAGAGCACCCGCACTCTGGTGTGGTCAGGATTGGCCATGGAGTACCTCCCAAATCCGGTTCGGTGAAAGCGGTGTGGTCACGTTGGTCCAGTCCAAGTCCGGCAGCGCAGCACAGACAGCGTTCACGACCGCAGCGTAGGCACCGTTGGTTCCCCCCTCCCCCATGCCCTTCATCCCCCCTGGGGTGTGCGGGCTGGGGATCTCCAAGTGCTCGATGCGGATATCGGGCATCGTCGCGCTGTTTGGAACGTGATAGTCGAGCAAAGTCGACATCAGCGGCTGGCCATTGCTGTCGTAGACGAACTCCTCAATCAGCGCCGCGCCCAAACCCTGCGCCACACCCCCTTGGATCTGGCCTTCGACGATGGTGGGATTGACCATAGTGCCGCAATCGCTCACCACCACATAGTCCTCCACGGCCACTTGCCCGGTGCCGGGATCAACCGCAACCCGGCAGGCGTGGGTGGCGTAGGAAAACGTGGCGCTGACGGGGTCGTAGGAGTACGACTCCGCCAGTCCGGGCTCGATTCCTTTAGGAAGCCGGAAGCCTTGCCAGGCGCGCTTGGCCACGTCGGGAATGCTCACCCCGACCTCCGTGCCGGCCACGCGGGCTTGACCTTCCTCCAGCTCGATGTCTGCTGGACTCGCCTCCAGGATCTCGGCCGCGATGGCTCTGATCTTGTCTGCCACCCGCTGGGAGGCGACAACCGCCGCTCCGCCGCCCACGGCAATCGATCGCGAGGCGGCCGTGCCGTACGGCGAATACGGAGCGGTGTCGGTGTCGCCGTGCACCAGCTCTATCGTGTCCAGTCCCACGCCGAGCTCGTCGGCAACCAACTGGGGAATGGTCGTCTCCAGACCCTGGCCATGGGGAGAGACCCCGGTGGCCACCCGAACCGACCCGTCGAGTTCAATACGGACTTCAGCGCTCTCGAACCCGCCGATACTGAGTCCGATGAATTCGTTCGCGGTGCTCGGCCCGATTCCGGCCATCTGCACGTAGCAGCAATAGCCCACACCGCGAAGCCGTCCATCATCAGGAGCATCAGGACCGCTGTTGATGAGCTGTCTGGCCCGCCGAAGCGACTGAGGGTAATCGCCATTATCGAACTCGATCATGGTTCTAATCCGATACGGCAGCTGTTCGGGACCGATCATGTTCTGAAGCCGAATCTCCACCGGATCACGACTCAGCTCCGCGGCCACCTGATCAACCACTCGCTCACGAATGAACGCCGCCTGGGTTTGGCCGAATCCCCGGTAAGCCCCCGTTGTCATGGTGTTGGTGGCCACCACCCGGCCCACGCAGCGCACTGCATCCCAGCCGTATGGCCCGGGCACAACACCGAACACGGTGAACAGGGGTCCACCGCCGAATACCGTGAACCGACCCCCGGCGTTCCGCAAGCCCTCCACTCGCAGCCCCCGCAGAGTTCCGTCATTGTCGAATGCCGCCTCGATGTTGTGTATCTCGTCGCGGGCGTGGGTGGTGGCTATAAGGGACTCGGATCGGTCCTCAACCCATTTCACCGGTCGACCCAAATCCATGGCCGCCGCGGCCACGATGACCTCGTCCTCGTACAAATGGTCTTTGAGGCCGAATCCGCCCCCGACATCAGGGGCGATCACCCGCACCTGGCTCTGAGCCATGCCCAACGCCTCGCACAGTGAATCGCGCACCGAATGGGGCGCTTGTGTCGACGTGTAGGCCGTGAGCTTCCCCCCGGGTTCGGGAACCGCGACAATCCCTCTCCCCTCGATGGCCAACCCGTGAACGCGCCCTATCCGCAACCTCATTTGCAGTATGCGATCCGCCGCCGCGAACACCGACGCGGTGTGACCCTCTGAGTCCCCCGCTTCGAACGAGGCGAGCACATTCGATCCGAGCTCGGGATACAACAGCGCCGCGTCAGGAGCCAGTGCTTCGTCGATCTCCAACACCGGGTCGAGTTCTTCGATGTCTAGGCCAACCCGCTCGGCCTGGTCTTCGGCCAAATACCGGGAATCTGCGATGGCCACGGCGATTGGCTGGCCCACGTATCGCATAACGTTGTCGATCACCGGTGTGGAACTCTGCTGCTGGTTGCCCAATATCCACAGAACGGGCAACTCGCCGGGAATGAGCTCTGACAGCTGATCGGGGCTGTAGACCGTGGCGGGGCCGTCGTCGACAGGATCGAATCCGATCAGTCGCCCGTGGGCCACCGGACTCCTGACAATGGCGGCATGGACCATCCCGGGCAGCACGATGTCGTCGAGGTAGCGACCCGTGGCGCGCAGCAGCTCGTCGTCGTTTGTGCGGGGAACCCGCTGGCCGACCAACCGGGGCTTCATAGGTGTCGCGACACTAGCGAGCGATTGCTAAGCCCATCAGCGGCGATTGCGCTGTCACCGGCCCAAAGGCGAAACTCGCAGGAGATGCCAGACACCTTGATCCGCAACATCAGCCACCTGGTCACCTTCGACGAGAGCGACCGGGAGCTGGAAGGCGCAGACATCCTGGTGTCCCGCCAGCGCATTGCCGCAGTCGGCCATGGCCTTGAGGTCGATGACTCTGTCGAGGTCATAGACGGCCAAGGGCTGCTGGTGCTCCCTGGTCTGATCAACGGGCACCAGCACCTCTACCAGGTGGGGTTGCGCTCATTTGCCGAACTGGAGCGGGCGCCCATTCACCCCTGGCTGACCGCGCTCCATGTGAAAACGCTGTATCTCTGGCGCCAGGGCCATTACACGCCAGCTTCAGTGGGCGCCGTCGCCCGGGCGGGGATGGTGGAGTCTCTGCTGGGCGGGGTCACCACGGTTGCAGACCAGCACTACGTGTTCGTCGAGGGCAAGACCGAACCCTTCATCGAGGAGATGATCGAAGGCGCCCTAGAAACCGGAATCCGGTTGCACGCCGGCCGGGGCTCGATGACCAAAGGCAAGAACCGCGGCGGCGTGGTGCCCGACATCGCCTGTCAGTCGATTGACGAGGTTCTGCGCCACTCGCAAGAGCTCATCGACAAGTACCACGACCCCGATCCCCTGGCCCGTATCAGGATCGATCTGGCTCCGTGCGGGGTGCACACCGATGAGCCTGAGATGTACCGCGAGTTCGCCCGACTGGCCGCCGAACGACCGGAAATTGGCATGCACACCCATCTGTACGAGGTCATCGACACCGGGTTTTGCGTCGACACCTATGGAGTCACGCCGTGGCACTTCCTCGTCGAAAACGGATGGAACAACGACAGGGTGTGGCTGGCCCACATGGTCGATCCGCCCCATGAGGAGATCCCGGAATTCGCCCAGGCTGGTGTGGGAATCGTGCATCTCATCGCGCCGGATCTGCGCATGGGGTGGGGTTTGGCGCCTCTGCGTAAGTACCTCGATGCCGGATGCAAGGTGGGGTTCGGCACGACGGGTTCAGCCTCCAATGACGGCTGCAACCAACTCGGCGACATCCGATTGGCGGCTCTGGCCCACCGCGACATGCAAATGCCCGCACACAAGTGGCCGAGGGCGTACGAGTTGCTCCGGCTGGCAACCAGAGGCTCAGCGGCGTGCTTAGGACGCCATGATCTGGGAGCGATCGAAGTGGGGATGGCCGCAGACATAGCCGCTTGGGATATGACCACCGTCGACCGGGTGGGCGTCCACGACGCGGTCATCGGCCTGGTCCTCGGCGGGCTCTCCGATCGGGCCTCGTTGGTAATGGTGAATGGGGAGACCGTCGTGAGAGACGGACGCTGCACGACGGTGGACGAGGACGCCATTGCCGAGGTGGCGCGGCAGGCATATCCCGTGCGCACGAACCCCCAGCGGCGACGTAGCTGACGGCCCGCAACCTTCGCAATCGACGCTCCTCGGAGAAGGGGCTAGTGTCGGTTGTTGTCCGACACGCGCGCTGTTCCGATGGCAGCGCCGTACGAGGGGGAGGTACCCGTGTCACGACGTTCTTCGTACCTATTCAGGATCTTCGCACTGCTGATGGTCTTCGGCTTGTTCGCCGCGGGGTGCGGCAACGACGACGACGACGAGGCAGAACCGGCACCCGAACCGGCGCCGGCCGAGACCGAGCCAGAACCCGAGCCCGAAGTCGAGGACGAGCCTGAGCCCGAACCGGAACCCGAGCCTGAGCCCGAAGAGGGTCCTCTCAGGGTGGCGCTCTTGCTGCCGGGGGTGCGCAACGACAACTCGTTCAGCCAGGCGGCTTACGAGGGCTTGCGCGACGCGGTAGCCGAAGATGGCAACGTCGAGACCCAGGTTCTCGAGGAGATCATCGACCCGACCGACTCGCTGCCGGCCATTCGCGACTTCGCCAGCCAGGGATTCGACCTGATCCTGGGGCACGGCATCGAGTACGTGGATCCGATCCAGCAGCTCTATGCGGAGTTCCCCGATGTGTCGTTCTCTATGACCGGCGGCATATTGGTGCCCGGCTCGGTCACGAGCGACAACGTGGTGGACTGGCTCTACAACGTGCAGGACATGGCCTATCCGAATGGCATTCTGGCCGCAAAGGCAGTGGTCGGCGACACCATTGGGATCGTCGGAGGCCCTGAATTCGACTTTGTGAAGACGATGCACCAATCGTTCCGCGACGCAGCTTTGTCGGTGAACCCCGACATTGAATTCCTCGAGGGCTTCGCCGGTTCGTTCGTCGACGTTCAGGCCGCGGCTGAGGTCACCCAGCAGCTAATCGACCAGGGCGCGGACTTCATCTATTGCTCTGGTGACGGAATCTGCATCGGTGCCGCTCAGACCGCATCAGCTGCAGGGATTCCAATCTCGGTGGGATTCGGCTCCCAGGAGCAGACGGCACCCGATGTCTATCTGGCCGCCACCGTCATCCGCATGAAAGACCTGTACCTGGATTTCTTCGCCCAGGTTCGCAACGAAACATTCGGCACCCCCGACGGTGAAGTGCACGCGGTAGGCGAAGAGGGATACGCGTTCTATCCCGGTGGCATCTTCAATGCCCAAGTTGAGGTCTTGCCGGTCAACACCAATGCGACGGTTGAGACCGCAGTGAGCCTTGACGAACTGCAAGCCGCGCTCGACGAGCTGGTCGCGTCTATCGAGGCCGGCGAGTTCTCAATTCCCTTCCCCGGCTAGCCGGCTGCTCAATCATTGAATTCTGAGACTGGCGCGGCGCCCGCATCCGGCACTCCCCTGTCAGTTCGGGGTGTTTCCCGGCGGTTCGGGGTCGTCCAGGCTCTGGAGGACGTGGATTTCACCCTTGAGGAGGGTGAGATTCACGCGCTCGTCGGCGAGAACGGCGCGGGCAAATCCACGCTAGCCAAGATTGTCGCCGGATCCATCCACTCTGATGCCGGGTCAATGAGCCTGTTCGGCGAGCCCTACCAGCCGGTATCGCGCCGGGAAGGCGCCGCTGCCGGGGTCGCCCACGTAAGGCAGCAGCTCTCGCTGGTCAGGGGGCTCACCGTCGCCCAAAACCTGCAACTGGGACGACCGGATGCGCCTGCGGTATTCAACGCGGGCGCGGCCCGGGACGAGGTGGAACGCTGGTCCGACGAATTCGGTCTGGGCGTCCCCGCGGAAACGCTCATCGACGATATGGCGCTGGCTATTCGCCAACAAGCGGAAATCCTCATCGCGGTGGCATGGGGGGCACGGCTGCTGATCCTGGACGAGCCCAGTTCGGCACTGGGGCCCATTGAGACTGAGGCCCTCATCGCACTTTGCCACCGTTTGCGCTCTGAGGGCACTCCGATCATCTACATCTCCCACCGATTGCCCGAGTTGACGGAGTTGGCCGACCGGCTCACGGTATTGCGAGCAGGCCGGGTTGTGGTTGAAGGGGCCGACGTACGGGACGCCGACCTCCGCGAGGTGGCAACCCTCATGATTGGCGACGTTTCGCTTCTAGAGGTCAATCGGCCCGAGATCCAGCGGGGGTCAACTCGATTGACGGTGAGTGACCTCTCGGTTTCTTCTCCACACGGCGTCGGATGCCACGGTCTCGACTTCGATGTGGCCGCCGGTGAGATCTTGGGAGTGGTCGGCATTGCCGGAAACGGCCAGGAATCATTGGCAAAAGCCCTCACCGGACAGGTCAAGCTGGCCAGCGGCAACGTCTTGGTGGATGACACAGACATTTCTGGATCGGCGGGCCAGGCGATAACGGCGGGCGTGGCCCACATCCACGAGGACCGCTCCAACGGTCTCGCCGCGTCCTTCACGGTTGCCGACAACGCCACCGCCCGACACATCGGCAATCGTCGATTCACCAGATTCGGAGTGCGTATGGGCGACAAGATCGCCCACCACGCCCGGGAATTGATTGAGCGATTCCAAGTCCGTCCTCCAGAACCCGCAGCCATGGCCAGCTCGCTATCGGGCGGGAACCAGCAGAAGCTGATGGCGGCGCGGGAACTGGAGCAGAACCCAGCAGTGCTCGTTGCCCATGGGCCGACTAAGGGCCTTGACCCTGAAGCGGCCAAGGCCATGCGCGATCGCTGTTTTGCCGTTGCCCAGGCCGGGGGTGCTGTGGTGGTGATCTCCGCTGATCTCGACGAGGTGGCCGATCTGGCCCATCGGATCATCGTGCTCTACCGGGGAGTGGTGACCGATGCGTTCCCCATCGAGGACATGACGCCACAACGCTTGGGCGCGGCCATGGCCGGTTTGTCCGAGACGTCGGGAGTGTCCGGTGACTGACGTGGTCGCGGACGGCGAGCAGGGCGAAATCGAGGACGCACCCACGGGGACCGAGGAGCGCAGTTTCACCACTTCATTGTCGACGAGCAGCCTTGCCGTTCTCATTGCGGTGGTGGTTGGCGGGCTAATCATGCTCTTTTCAGGAGAGAATCCGCTCACCGCCTATGGGGCCATGCTCGACGGCGCCTTCGGATCGAAATTCGCGCTGGGCGAGACCTTGTCTCGGGCCGCACCCCTGGCCATCGTGGGGTATGGCACCGCGGTGGCGCTTCGGGCCGGGCTCATCACTATCGGCGCCCAGGGCCAAGTTGTTGCCGGTGCCATAGGGGCGCTTTTGACCGCCCAGTTCTTCGAGACGGCACCGTCTGCGGTGGCCATTCCGGCCGCCGCGATCGGAGGCGCCCTCTTCGGCATGGCCTGGGTGTTGATCCCGGCGATGCTGCGGGCCTACTTCAGCGTGAACGAGATTCTCTCAACCCTGCTGTTCACGGAGTTCGCCGCCCTGCTCATCGAATACCTCCTCAACAACCCGCTCAAGCCCCCCACCGCGATCACCCCGCAGTCCGACCCCTACCCGGACAACGGCATCCTCGGACTGGTCATCGACGGTACCCGCTTCCACACCGGGGTCTTTGCCGCCGTCATCATCGGCCTCGCCTTCATCTGGTGGGTGCGCTCAGATCGGGGATTCAGCTACGACCTCTACGGTGAGAACCCGAACCTAGCCCAAAGCCTGGGAATTTCCAGCAACCGGGTGATCATCAACTCGCTCCTCATCTCCGGGGCTACCGCCGGTCTGGTCGGTTGGATCCAGGCCGCCGGCCTTCTCCAGCGGGTCTACGTGGGGATCGCATCCGACATCGGGTTCTTCGGCCTCGTCGTCGCCTTCCTCGGAGGCGCGACCGCGGGCGGCGTGCTGGTGGCCGCGCTCCTATTCGGGGCTCTCCAGGCCGGCGGCTTGGCCATGCAGTCATCCGAGGGCATACCTGCCTCACTCTCCGACATCATTCAGGCGCTCCTCCTACTCGGGTTCTCAATCCGATATGCCCCCCAGATCGTTCGCCTCACCCGCGGGGTCATGGCCAACTTCACCCTCGTCGGGAGGAGACGCCGATGAGCCAATTGCTGGAGGCCACGTTTTGGAGTGCCACGGTGGCAGGCGGCCTGCGGTTGGCCACCCCGCTGATCTACGCCTCCATCGGCGAGACCTTCGCCCAGCGGGCCGGCGTCTTGAACTTGGGGCTCGAGGGGTACATGATCATCGGCGCCCTGACGTCGCTCTATGTGGCCGACCCCACAGTGGCCCCGCTTGGATTCTTGGTGGGAGGCCTGGCCGGGATGCTGTTGGCCGCCTTCATGGTCTTGCTTTCGATTCGCCTGTACGCCAATCAGGTGGTCGTCGGTTTCGGCCTGACCATCCTCGGCATCGGGACGACCGGGTACATCTTCCGGGTCACAACCGATGTCGGCGGAAGGGACCGCCAGGTGTCTTTGCCTTCAGAGGTCGACATTCCGCTCCTGTCCGACATCCCCTGGCTCGGCGACGCCCTGTTCGGCCACAGCTGGTACACGTGGCTGGCCTTGGGTCTGGTGCTGGTGACCGGATTCATCGCCTCTCGGACCATCTTCGGCCTCGAAGTAAAGGCCGTTGGAGAGGATCCTGATGCCGCGGCGGCCCGAGGCGTGGATGTGGTGCGCGTCCGCACCATAGCCACGCTGATGTCGGGATTCCTCGGCGGGCTGGGCGGTGCCGCCTTGATGTTGGGCAGCGTGGGGCGGTTTCAGCCCTGGCTCACTGCGAACCGCGGTTTCATCGCCCTGATCGTCATCATCATGGCCAGCTGGAGCATCTGGGGTGCCGCCGTGGGGGCATTCGTGTTCGGGTTCTTCGAGGCGCTGGGGTTCAACCTGAACAATGTGTTCGTCGACGTTCCCGTCGAGGGGCTAAACGCCATCCCGTTCTTCGTGGCCTTGTTGATTCTCACCGCCAGCGCCCGGTGGGCCCGCATGCCCCGGGGGTTGGGCGAGAACTACGTCCCGACTGTTTGATCGAGCAGGGCTCGCAGGACCGCTCTGTCTTCATCCGAGCAAAAGGCGGCGTCGATGGCACGATGCTGGGCGGCGACCAGATCGGCCATACCCCAGTCGAGATGGCTTGAAACCAACATGAGCTCGCTGCACAAGGTGATCCCGAGAGTCTCAGGATCATCGGTGTTGATGGTGTAACGCACCCCGGCGGCGTCCAGATCTCTGATCGGATGGTCGTCCAGGCTTGAGTACAGCAGGGTGCAGTTGGACGTTGGGCAGACGTTCAGCGTGATGCTGTTGTCCAGGACCATGGCCAATACCGCCGGGTCCTCAGCACAGCGAACCCCGTGGTCGATGCGGCTCACGCCCAAAAGCTCTATGGCATCACGGACACCCTCGGCGCCCGACGACTCCCCCGCATGGGCGGTTCGACCCAGACCGATCCGGGCCGCGTCGGCATAGGCGGGGGCGAATCGGGGACCGGTCCGACCGGCTGCCTCTTCGTTGCCATCTATCGACAGCCCGATGATCCGGTCCAAACCTGCACCCTCGATCCACTCGACCAGTTCTCTGGCCTCCTGTTCGGTTTGCTGTCGCAGAATTGATGGGAGCAGGCGATAGTCGCCGAGCCCGGCGGCCTGGGCCCGATCGAATCCCCGAGCACACGCAGTGAAGAGCCCAGCCGTGGACAGTCCCGACCAGTGGGTTGGGTTCACGATCACCTCGGCGTAGACGATGCCCTGGTTATGGGCGTAGGCCGCGAAGTCATAGGCCACCTGCTCGGCGGTCGGCCCGTCGCGGACCAAGCCGCAGACCCAGTCCAGGGTTTCCAGGAAATCGGCGAGATTGTCTGCCTCAAAGAGCCGGTCGACCGGTCGGGGCGGCTCTTCGCCGGCGATGGCAGCCAGTTCGGCGACCCTCGCGGGGCGAAACGTGCCCTCAAGGTGGATATGGAGCTCAACCTTGGGGACGGCGCGGACACGCTCCGCGCTGAGCAGCGTCATGTGTAGATGCCGGGGGGAGGATCCCATCCAGTGAGGACGTGGCGGCCGATCTCGACGTGCTTCCACTCGACCGGATCGTGAAGCGTGAGGGTGCGGACGTTCCTCCACCATTGATCAAACCCCAGGGGGCGACGAGCCGAGCGAGTGCCCATAAGCCCGTAGACACCTTGAGCGGCGGCCAACCCGGACCGGTCGGCGGCCGACCGGGCGGCATAAATGGGAATGGCCAGTTCGGTTCGGCTTATCTCGCCCCGCTCAAATGAATCAAGGGCGTGGCCACACCGCATGGTCAGCTCGTGGGCGGCGGCGAGATCGGCAACCAACTCCCCCATCGTCCGCTGAACCATGGGATCCTCGACCGCATTGTCCACCTCGGCTGAGGGCCACGGCCGGCTCTGCTCGTTAACGAACGGCACCGCAGCCTGAAGCGCGCCGATGCCGATGCCCACGTTCACCGCGGCAAAGCCGGCCTCGAACCGGACCCCGGAATGGGGCAGCGGCGCTCTACCGGGGATGCTGGCAACCCACTCGGGACCCACCCTCACATTCTCAAAGCTGATGCTCCCCGAGTCGGTGGCCCGCTGTCCCAGCGCATCCCAGTCGCGGTGGACCGTCATAGCCGGGTTGTCTTTGGCCACCAGGTTTAGCTGGAGGGCGAAGAACGGGTTCTCCGGGGTGAACCGCTCGGGATTGAAACCCCATACCGCCACGTAATCGGCCTCCGCCGCGCCGGTGGTGTAGATCTTCTGGCCGTTGACTACATAGCCGCCGTCTTCTTGCTCGAGGGCCAGCGTGGTGAACGGCTCGGCCACCGTCTTGCCCGCCTCAGCCACTGCCAGGCCCAGGGTTGCGCTCTCATCGAGGACCAGCGAGGCCAACCGTGGCTTCAGCTCGTCCGAGCAATAGCTGAAGATCTCCCGCACCAGCTCGTCGTGCACCTTGTAGACCTGGGCTACCGACGAGTCTGCCGCCGCCAGTCGTACCTGGGCGTGCAGGCTGGCAGTGTGAGATGCGCCGACCCCTCCGAACTCCGCAGGGACGGCCAGCGCCAGGATGCCGCAGCCCTTTAGTGCGTCAACGGCCCGAGTGGGATACCGACCGGCATCGTCGTGCTCGGATGCCAGCGGCGCCACCACCTCGGCAATCACCTCGTCCAGCGTCTCCAGAGCGCGCTCTTCATCGCTGCTGAGCTCGGGGGGCGCGATCGCCGAACCCAAGAACCGTGCCAATGTCATCGTTGTCTCCTCGTGGTTCGACCAGCCGACTTCATCGTGTCACTCCCCCGCCATCATGAATGTGCTGGGGGCACCGACAGCACAACAGCACCGGTATGAACGACTGGGTCATGGTGTCGATGAGCCCCTTCTCGGTGAGGCCGTAGTCGGGCACGCCAGCCAACCCGACGAAAGCCAGGATCATGTACGGCGACGTGATCTCACAGCCGAGCGAGGCCGCGGCATGGTTGGCCTCGATCGACTCGTCATACACCCGCTCCCACGGCTGATCGCTCATTATGCCCCCTAGGGGAAGGGGGACGGTGGCCAGCACCTCGCCATCGGCCACACAGACGTAGCCCCCTCCGATCTCCTGAAGAGTGCGGGCCGCGTGGGCAAGGTCTTCGTCGCTGGTTCCCACCACCACCAGGTTCTGGTTCTCGCAGTTGCTGGTGATGCCCAGCGCGCCGCGGGCAAGGCCGAACCCCCGCACAAATCCCGTGGCCCGGGTGTCGGTTCCGTGATGGCGGTCGAACACCGAGATCTTGGCGATGTCGATTGCAGGATCAGGGATCACGTTGCCGTCCACCACCTGGAGCTCGGCCTCCATGGCCCGCTTGAAGTAGCCGTCGTACATCTCCATGGCCCGGACCACAGCCACCTCGTCGGCGGCGGCGTCGGCCTCCACCCGAAACAGGTCGGGACCGAAGTCGCCGGGCAGGTGCACGGTGTTGCGGACCCAATCCGGCATGGTGTCGGGGTTGGCGAAGGTTGCCTCGCCGTCTCGGCCGGCGACGTCTCCGCCCACGATGACCAACGACGGCCGCACCTCGCTCAGGTCGTCGAGGATCATCACATCAGCCAGGCGGCTGGGGGTTATAGACCCGAGAAGGTGATCGAGTCGGTAGTACTGCGCGGCGTTGAGCGTGGCCATGCGATAAGCCTCGATGACAGGCACACCTTGGGCTATGGCGCTGCGCACGTGATGGTCGATGTGACCCTCGTCCCGAAGATCCTCCACATGGCGGTCGTCGGCGCAGAAGCTCATGTAGTCGAATCCACCGGACACCGCGGGCACGTCCTCGAAGACCAGAGGGACGTTGTCGTTCATCGACCCCGACATCACCGTGATCATGACGCCGAGGCGCAGCCGATCGATGACTTCGGCAGTGTTGAACGCGTTGTGGTCGTCGCTGACGCCGCCAGCCAGGTAAGCCCATAACGGCTCATCCGCGATGCGGGCGGTGTGACCGGTGAGCCTTCGACCGGCGGCCATTGCGGTATGGGCCTTGCGCGCCGCCGAGATGTCCAGATCGAAGGGGTTGCTCTCGCCCAGGGTGGCCACATTTGTGGCACTCAGGCGTTCGATCACGTCGGCCTCCGGCATTACCGCTCCGCCCAACTCCAGATCGGGGACGCGGGGAATCTTGTGGGAAATCTGCTGGAAGATGCGCATCGGCGTGCCCGTGGCCGCCATAGCGTCGGCACCCCGGGTTCCCACCACGTTGGCCAGACAGTTGGGGTCGGCCAGCACGGTGGTTGTGCCCCTGGGCACAACCAGCCGGGCCAGTTCTCCCGGAGTGAGCATGGTGTACTCGATGTGGAGATGAACATCGATGAACGTGGGAGCGACAAACCGACCCGTCGCATCAACTTCTGTGTCAGCCTCCAGGCGACCGACAGGCGTTACCGCGGCGATGTGCTCCCCAGCGATCAGAACGTCTCGCTCTATGAGCTCGCGGTTGTGGAGCGCGAGCACCGTGCCTCCCCGGATGGCCAGGTCGGCGGGCTGCTCACCTCGGGCCACGGCCTGAAGCCGCAAGATCTGCTCAGGTTCGGGAACGAGGTTGGCGCCGATGAACATCTGGCTCACCAAAGTTCGATTTCAGAGACGGCAGGCAACCGGGTCACGACAACACGAGGTCGTCTACGAGCTGGCTCAATGTGCCGTCCACCACGCCGATGTCGGTCACATGCGGTCCCGTCAAGCAGGCCAGGCTCATCAACATGACTGAGAACAGCGGTTGCGTGAGCGGCCCGGGCGGCAAACCGATGGCTTGGGCCGCGGCACCGACCTCTGACTGGAGCCGAGCGACGTCGGTGGCCGGCAAAGGTGACAAGATCCCAGCCACAGGAAGCTCGAGGATCGAGACGACCTCGCCATCCTGGGCCACTGCCACGCCTCCCCCAGTGGCGATCACCGCATTGGCTGCCACCGCCATGTCGAAGGGATCGCGGCCAAACACCGAGAGGTTGTGGGTGTCGTGGCTAATCGTGGTGGCTACCGCACCCGTCCAGTGGCCCCAGCCACCGAGCAGCCCGGCAACCGGCGTAGCCGGAATCCGCCCGTGGCGGTGCACGACCACGTTCAACAAGTAGCCATCGGGAACGGTGACGACCCCGTCGACCACATCGACCTCGGCCTCGCCCCACTCAGTCATCACCACACCCTCTACCACCTTCATGCGGTGGCGTCCGTCCGGAACACCGGGCAGGCGGAAAATGAAGTCGTCGGCGGTCATCGTCGACAGCCTGATCGTGTCGAGCGGCGGGTTCGACGGGGCCTCGGAGACCGATTCGAGCATCACTCCCCCATGGGCCACCTGACGGCCGTCGAAGAACACATCGTCCACCGCGACTTCTTCCAAGGAGGACAACACCACGATGTCGGCTCGGCGGCCGGCGGCAACCATGCCGAGGTCGGTGCGCTGAAGGCGGTAGGCCGCGTTGTAGGTGGCGATTCTCAAAGCGCGCGTCGGCTCTAGGCCATAGCGGATCAATCGGCGCAAGAGATCGTCGATACCGCCTTCTTCCAGCAGAGTGGCAGCGAACAAGTCGTCTGTGGCGGCAATGATGTGGGTGGGGAACTCCGGCAGCTTGGCCAGTTCCTCGACCAGGAGCGGCAGCACGAAATCGAAGGCACCCCGCAACTCGACGGTCATGCCGGCGCGGAGTTTCTCCATGGCGTCCACATGGGCAAAGACCTCATGGTCAGAGAAGATTCCCGCGCTGAGATAGGCCTGAAGCGCGGGCCCGGTCAACCCCGCAGCGTGGCCGCTGACCAGTTTTCCGCTCTCGTGGCCGGCCGCCACGATTTCCACCATGCGGTCGTCGCGGCCCAACACCCCACCCATGTCCATGACCTCGGCCAAGCCGCCGACCTCTTCCCAAGAGAGCATCTCGGCGATGTCGGCGGCGTGCAGGTCGTGACCGGACAGCTCCAAGCCCGGTAGCGGAGGAACACAGGAGGGGGCCTGCACCACGAACCGGACCGGCAGACCCCGGCTGGCGTCAACGGCGTAGCGGACTCCCTCGACTCCGGCGATGTTGGCCAGCTCGTGGGGGTCTATAAAGACTGTGGTGGTGCCTCGGGGACAGATGGCGGCGGCGTACTGACCGGGAGTGAGCATCGAGCTCTCGAAGTGCACGTGCATGTCGATGAAACCGGGGGCGATGTACCGGTCGGTGCAGTCAAAGGAGTCGGCGGCGTCGGTGCGGGAACCCGTTGGGTGGATGCTGGCCACGACCGGGCCGACGATTCCCACGTCGGATTGGCGCAGCTCTCCGGTTCCGACGTCGACCACGGTGCCGCCGGTCAGGATCAGGTCGAAGGGCTCGTTGCCGAGCGCGGCTCCAACCGCTCGAGCCCGGGTCTCCTCCTCAAGATGGCTGTACATGAAAAGAAACTAGCCTCTAGCCATTACCGTGACCCGCAGAGGCGGCTCTGAAAGGCAGGCACGGTGACCAGTTTCTTGTTGCGCGGCGGAACGGTGCTCCCGATGGAGGGTTCGAAGGTCGTCTTCGATCCGGGATCGGTATTGGTTATCGATGGCAAGATCGAACTGGTGGGCGAAGTGGCCGACGTCGACCAGCACCCCGCCGCGTCGAATGTCGAGGTGATCGACGCCACCGGCCATGCGGTGGTCCCGGGCTTTCACAACTGCCATCTCCACTCGGGCCTGCTGCGAGGCACCGCAGAATCACTGGCCCTTTGGGAGTGGCTGGAAGACCACATCGACCCGGCCCACCGGGCGCTGACCCCTGAGATCGCTGAGGCGGCCTCGTGGATGGCCTACACCGAGGGACTGCGGGGCGGCACCACGTCGGTATTGGACATGTGGCGGCACATGGAGGGCTCGGCCCGTGCCGCAGAGGCGATCGGCATTAGGGCCACGCTGGCTCCCTACACCGCCGATCTGTACGACTACTTCGAGACTTTGGAGACCAACCGGCGCCTGTTGGAAACGCATTTGGTGGCCGCCGATGGCCGGGTTCGAACGTGGGTGGGCCTAGAGCACATCTTCTACTGCTCACCGGACATGTTCCGGCAAGCGGCCGCGCTGGCCGAGGAGTTCGACACCGGGATCCACACCCACTCGTCGGAGTCCATCTGGGAAGTGCAGGAATGCCTGCGCCAATTCGGCCGGCGCCCCATCGAGGAGTTCTACAACCGGGGAATCTTGGGAAGCCAGAGCGTGATCGCCCATGGCGTGTGGCTCGACGACCGGGAAGTGCAGTTGATGGCCCAGACCGGCACCAGCGTCACCCACTGCCCTTGCTCAAACATGAAGCTCTCATCGGGTCCGGCCCGGATCGGCTTCTACCGGGAACAGGGCATGACGGTGGCTTTGGGCACCGACGGGGAGAAGGAGAACAACAACCTCGACATGCTGGAGGAGATGAAGTTCGCGTCGCTCCTTCAGAAGGTGAGCACCCTCGACCCCACCACCGGAGACCCCTGGGACATCCTCGACATGGCCACCCTGTCAGGTGCACGAGCACTGGGCCTCGACGACGTGACCGGCTCGCTCGAGGCCGGCAAGGACGCCGACATAGTCACCGTGGACCTGGGCGGGCTGCACTTCGTGCCGGTCATGCACGGCGACGACTTCAACATCGCGGCCCACCTCGTGTTCACCGCGTCATCCCACGATGTGGCCAACGTCTGGGTGCAAGGACGACATCTGGTGGCCGAAGGCGAGGTGGCCTCGGTTGACGTCGGCCAAGTCGCCGAGCAGGCACAGGCCGCGGCCGAGGAGCTATTCGAGCGCCGCCGCCAACTCAAAGGCGACACGCCCAGCCCCGCGACAACTCTGGGCAAGAACGCCTAGTTCAGCCGCACCCAGCGGCGCCATATGGCCAGCTGGGGTGCGCCTACCGTTGGCATTGGGTCAGCCCTCGTCAGCGGGAGTCGGGAAAGGCCGGTGACCCCAAAAGCTCGGGCGGGAGATCTGGTAGGTGCCGGCATGGTCTGGGTCCTCGACCCGTAGCCCACCCCATCCGAACTCGACCATCATCGAGTCGGGCGCTTGGCAATAGAAAGAGATCATCTCGTCGTTGGTGTGACGTCCCAAGCACATGCGGACAGGGACTCCCTGGTCGAGGCAGCGGTCTTGCGCCATGCCGACATCATCGATGGTCGCCGCTTCAACCATGATGTGCCCAAGCGGATGGGTCCGAGGCAGACCGGCGCTGAATCCCAGCGTGTGGTGACGCGGGTTGCAGCCCAAAAACGCCATCGATATCGCACCGACATGCCAGGTGTTCCGCAGGTGGAAGCCGAGCACGTCTCGGTAGAAGTTCAGGACCGGCTCGAGTTCATCGACCTTCAAAACGGCGTGTCCGAAGCCCATGTCTCCGGTCACGAAGCTCGAAACAAGGGGTGTCACCACTGGAATGTCGTTGCGAATGGGGCCGTGGTAGAGCTCTAGCGGCGTGCCGGCGGGATCTTCGAATGAGACGTAACCGGTCACGAGACGGGCGGCGGCCTCTTCGTCGGAGCCTGCTCTCACGTCGACACCTGCCCGCTCGAGGCGAGAGACCTGGGCGTGCAAGTCAGTGTCGTCGATGACTTCGAACCCGATGGCGTCGACTCCCGCGGTGTCAGCTTCGGCGACGACCAGGCGGTAGGGGTAGTTGTCCCATCGGAAATAGGCCGCGGTCGCGTCGGGGCCGGGTGTGGGCATGAAGCCGAGCACGTCGGTAGCGAACCTGCGCCACTCGTCCAGGTGTGGACTGGCGAGCCGGACGTACCCGAGGGACAGGACAGCGCTCTTTCGTGTGCTCACAGGGTGGTCTCCGACTCATCGCGGGTGAGGAACTCGATCACGACCCGCTCAAACTCGTCCTTGCGTTCGATCATCGTCCAGTGCCCACAGTCCGGGAAGATGTGAACTTCGCAGTCGCGAATCAGGCGCATTGCGGGGATCAACCCGTCAGGGGGCGTGACCCGGTCGTCTCGCCCCCAGGTGACCAGCGTCGGCGCCTGGATCCCGCGCAGCGTCACGAACTCGTTGGTGTTGTCGAGCATGATGTCGCGTAGAAACGACAGCATTTCCCGGCTGTAGATCTGGCGGATACCGGCGAGCGCCTCGGGCTCGGTTGCTGCCTCCCAGCGACGGTCGATCATCTCCTCGGTGAGGGTGGCGGTGTCGAAAACCATCGATCGCATCCAGGCGATGAGCAGTTCTCGGGTGGGGTTCTCAACGAAGTCGACGAGCCGACTGATGCCTTCCGACGGCAACGGGCTGAACAGCGGAAGTCCGACCCCGCCGATGGTCGCCAGCCGCCGCACCTGGTCGGGGCGAGCCGCCGCCACCTGAGAGGCGAACTTTCCCCCCAGTGAATTGCCGAGCAGCGAGAACGAATCCAGGCCGAGCCCGTCAACGAAGGCAGCAACGGCCTCGGCCCCGTGAAGTACAAGATTGGTGGGCGGGGTGTAGCTACGACCGAAGCCCGGCAGATCCAGCACCAGGCAACGGAAGTGGGGAGCGAACGCCGCGAGGTTTTCGCCGAAGTTGGCCCAGCCGGTAGCCCCCGGGCCAGAGCCGTGCAGCATGACCAACGGCGGACCATGGCCCACCTCGTGAAAGTGCAGGACACCGTGCTCGGTGCGTAGCGTTCGGCTGGTGTCCTCTTCGGTGAAGGGTGGCGTCGTTGCGTTCATGGACTGAGAACCTCTGCGCTCAGATGGTGACCGCTGATGGACCGGTGGGCGGCAGGCCCATCAGGACCCCTCCGGCGAGGTCGAGCAGCGGGCCTCGGAGGAAAATGCCGTGATGGAGCCCGGCGTGCATGCCCCGCCAGAATCGCTGCACCGGCTTGTCGAGACGGATCGCGTTCCCACCGCAGATGTCATAAACGGTGTTGGCTGCCTCCGCCGCCCGCCACGCCGCGCGGACCTGATCGCGCCGAAGCGCAACCCGCTGGTCGATCCCAATCGTGTGGCCGGCTCGAACCGCGTCGTATGCCTCGCCGATGTTGTGGACCAACTGAATGCGAGCGCTGGCGATTTCGGCGGCCGCCTCGCCGAGCACCCGCCGAGAATGGGGGTCGTCGGCCTGCACGACCCCTAGGTTGGAGACCCGCCCTGCCTGGTATTCAATGCCCCGCTGGAGTACGCCTTCGGCGATTCCGATCAGCCCTGCTGCCACCCCACCGGGAAACACGGCTGACCACGGCACGTTGAACAGGGGATCGCCGCTGCGGACCGACTCCTTGGCGGCGCGACCGTCGAGGAGCTTGCGCACATCGAGTGTGCGATAGTCAGGCACGAACTTGCCATCGACGATGACGTCTTTGCTCCCGGTCCCTTCGAGTCCAATCGTGTTCCACGAATCCTCGACGATTTCGTAGTCGGCGCGAGGCAACATGACATGGAGACTGCCGATGGGCGGATCGTCCGGTCCGGCGGAGGCCGCCTTGACCATCGCACCCAGCACGATCCAGTCGCAGAGATCGGTGCCGGAGGAGAACGACCAGCGGCCATTGACGATGAAGCCGCCGTCGGTCGGCGTTGCGACTCCCGAGGGTGCGTACGGCGATGCAACCCATGTGTCAGGGTCGTCACCCCAGACCTCCTCTTGCAACCGAGTGTCATTGAGGGCCAGCTCCCAGGGGTGAACGCCGACCACACCAGCGGTCCAGCCCGCCGAGGGGCAGTAGTTCCCGATGTCCATCACGGCGTTGAGGAAGTCGCGGGGATCGGCCTCCAGGCCTCCGAAGTCCCGCGGCTGCAACATCCGAACGACTCCGGTCTCCTTCAGCAACTTGCCCGTGTCGTCGGGAAGCCGTCCGAGTGCATCGGCATGGCTCGAGTGGTCGGCCAGGTAGGGCCCGACCTCGGCGATCTGTTCGATGGTGGGATGGGCCATGCGTGTGTGTCCTCCGGATAGCACGATGGGTCAAGGGGCGGTCAGTAGCGTCACGCAGGCGTCGATGAGAATAAGCTAGTAACTTATCGCGACGTCTACTGCGACGGGACGCAGCCCTGCATGAAAGTGATCAATAAGGCCCAGGGAACGATCGATGCTGGCGACCGGGTCGAGGTTCTTCCGATGTCTCAGCACACGGGTGCGGAGATTCACGGCGTCGATCTCCGCGAACCGATGGATGACTCCAAAATTAGCGCCATCCGCGCCGCTCTCTTGCGGTGGAAGGTCGTGTTCTTCCGGGACCAGGAACTCACCCGAGACGAGCACGTGGCGTTTGGCCGCGGCTTCGGATCAGTGATCTCTGGCCATCCGACGCTGGCACCGCGGTTCCCGGAGCATCCGGAAATCGTGATGATCGAAAAGGAACACCACCGCGACGACCCAGACGCCAACGAGATCGAGCACCGCTGGCACAACGACCTGTCGTACACGGCCGCGCCGCCGATGGGGTCGATTCTTCGCGCAATTTCCGTGCCGCCGTTCGGTGCCGATACCGAATGGACGAATCTCGCGGCGGCGTACGCGACCCTGTCTGCCCCCATCCGTGAGCTCATCGACGGGCTTACCGCGGTCCACCACAACGTCTTGCACGTCGTGAAGGGGGAACCGAACAAACTCGCCCGCGAGTTCATGGCCACTCCTCTCCGAGCCCGGCACCCCGTGGTGACCGTGCACCCCGAAACTGGCGAGCGCCAGCTGTACGTGAACCCCGACTACACAAGCCACATCGTCGAACTCTCACGCCAGGAGAGCGGCCATCTGCTCGAAATGCTCAACGAACACGTGTGCAGCCGAGAGTTCACGGTTCGGTTCCGTTGGCGCCCAGGCAGCATCGCATTCTGGGACAACCGGGCGACGGCCCACATTGCGCCGGCGGACGTGGTGCCGGGCCATCGGCGCGTCATGGAGCGCATCACGCTCGACGGTGCTTCGTTCGTCGGCCCGACCGGCTTCGAGTCGGTGACGGTGGACGAGTCAGGTGCTCCCGTGGTCGGCACCCGGAGCCCGTGAGCAACCCGGAGTACACAATCACACGAGCATGAACGACAACCATCGGGACCAGCCGCAGCCCTTCGGCGGCCACATTGCCCGTCTGGCCGGCGATTCGACCCCATGGTGGCCCGAACCGGTTCGGCCCGCTCAGGGCAACCCCAACATCATTGTCGTCCTACTTGACGATCTCGGCTTCTCCGACATCAGCCCCTACGGCTCGGAGATCTCCACCCCTACCCTCGACCGCCTCAGCGCCGGGGGCCTGCGCTTCACCAACTATCACACCGCCCCGCTGTGCTCACCGTCTCGTGCGTCCATCCACACTGGGATGAACCCGCACCGGGCCGGGTTCGCCGGAGTCGCCAACTTCGACCCGGGCTTTCCGGGTTGGACGATGGAGATCGATCCCTCGATCGACACGCTCCCCCACCTCCTTCGCAACGCGGGGTACGCCACCTTCGCCGTCGGCAAGTGGCACTTGACTCGCGACGGGGCGATGCACGACGGCGCTCCCCGCAATTCGTGGCCGCTACAGGTCGGCTACGACCGGTTCTACGGCGTGCTGGAGGGCTGGACCAACATGCACCATCCCCATCGGCTCGTGCGCGACAACTCACCGGTGGCGGTCGACACGTACCCCGACGGCTACTACTTCACCGACGACATCACCGATGAGGCGATCTCCTATCTCAAATCGCTGCGATCCCACGACTCGACCCGCCCTTACTTCCTGTACCTGGCCCACGGGGCGGTCCACGGACCGCTCCAGGCCAAGGCGAACGACATCGCCACGCATCGGGGCCGTTACCAGCAGGGGTGGGATGAGGTCCGAGCACGCCGATTCGCAAATCAGATCGAGCTGGGCTTGTTCGACAAGGGCACGGCGCTACCGCCGCGCAACCACGAGCCTGGCTACGAGGTTGAGGCTTGGGCCACCCTCCCCGCTGAGGCTCAGGACAGGTACGCAAGGTACATGGAGGTCTACGCCGCGATGGTCGACAACGTCGACCAGAACCTCGCCCGCCTCTTGGCTGCAGTCGAAGCGCTGGGCGACCTGGACAACACGGTCGTCTTGTTCACCTCCGACAACGGCGCGACCCGAGAGGGCGGGGCGCAGGGAACGCGGAGCTACTACCGCCAATTCGGAAACCCAGCAGGGTTTGGACGCGACTTCGACATCGAGCGCGATCCCGATCTCATCGGCGGTCCTCAAGCGATGGTGCACTACCCCCGCGGATGGGGGATGGCGTCTAACACGCCGTTTCGGCTCTACAAGTCCTGTACCCACGCTGGCGGCGTGCGGGTGCCCATGATCGTTTCGTGGCCAAAGGGCATCGGACTCGACCGCGCCGGCACGATCCATCGCCAGTACCAGTACGTCACCGACCTTCTCCCGACAATCCTCGAACTCGCTCAGGTCGAGACGCCAAAGGACCTCGACGGCGCCAGCTTCGCCTCCGCCATCACCCATGGAGCCACCGAAAGCACCCACCTGGAGCAATACTCGGAGTGCTTCGGCAATCGAAGCTTCTACCGCAATGGATGGAAACTCGTCACGCTCCACCAGCGTGGGGCCGCGTATGACGACACAGAGTGGGAGCTCTACAACATCACCACCGACCCCACCGAGGTCAACGACGTCGCCGCCCAGCACCCAGAAGTCATCGCGGAACTCGCCGATGCCTGGGAACGCACCGCCTGGAACAACCAGGTGTTCCCGCTCGACGACGGCCTCGGGCTTCTCCAAGTGTTGCGCCGACCCGATGAAGCCTCGCTCAACGAACCCGTCCGTCTCCTGGCGGGCACACCGTCACTCGAGCGCTACCGGTCCCAGAAGCTCGTCGCACTCCGGGACTTCGACATCGAGATCGACATCGTGCACCAAGACGCCGACGGTGTCCTCGTCGCCCACGGTGACCAGGGAGGCGGATACGTGGTGTACATCGAGCATGGCATCGTGCATTTTGGATATAACGAGTACGGCATCGAAAAGATCGTCGCGGCGAACCTCTTGGACCCGGGCCGGCACCAGGTCCACATCGCAGCTCGTTGTGGCGAGCCCTACACCTGGAATTTCACGATAAGCGTGGACGGCCGCCCGCAGGCAACCCTCGACGGAGTAGAGATGCTGATGGGCTTTGCTCCATTCCAAGGCATCGACGTCGGCATCGATCGCCGCTCTCCTGTCCTGTGGTCGACGTTTGAGACCCACGGCGCCTTCGCCTACCCCGGCGTCATCGAAGCAGTTACCTACCTACCTGGCCCCCCGGCACCCTACGACCCGGCCGAACTCATACAGCTGATGCGTAGCGCAGGAAGACGAACGGAATAGCAGTGATGTCGGAGGGGGACCCACGAGGATCTATAACTGCATTAAAAAACAACCAGGGTGTGCCCCCTCCCGCGGAGTGCACCTGGTGAGATGACGTGCCGCCACGGAGCGTGCGTGAACGAGCAGCCGAAAAAGAACGAAATGACGGACAGTAACAGCGGTGCGACATCGGTCAACGTCATCGGCCCGGTGCCACCTGATCCCGAGCAGCTCACCAACTAGAGCCGTCGTCTCCGTGTTCGTCGGGAAGGGACCGGTGAGACCGGCAAGGACGCCGACATCGTCACCGTGGACCTTGGTGCCCTCCACTTCGTGCCGGTCATGCACGGCGACGACTTCAACATCGCCGCCCACCTCGTGTTCACCGCGTCATCCCACGATGTGGCCAACGTCTGGGTGCAAGGAAGACAGCTCGTGGCCGACGGCGAGGTGACCTCTGTTGACGTCAGCCAAGTTGCCGAGCAGGCACAAGCCGCGGCCGAGGAGCTATTCGAGCGCCGACGTCAACTCCAAGGCGACACCCCCAGCCCCGCCACAACGCTGGGAAAGAACGCTTAATTCAGCCTGTTCCGGCAGCGCTGGAAAGTCAGCCCCCGGTGGGGGTGAAGGTGAGAGGCATGGTTTTGGGGGCCCGGGTGAACACGCCTTCTGGCGTGGGTGGGAGGCCGTCGAACGCGACATTGTCCATGGCATCCAGCAGCTGGTTGGTGGCGATGTCGACCTCGGTCTTGGCCAGCATGGCCCCGATGCAGAAATGCCGGCCCAAGCAGAATCCGGTGTGGTTGGCCGCTCCGGAGAACGCCTTGGATACGTCGAGGTCCTCACGGAAGATGTTGAATTGGTCGGGGTCGTCATAGTGGCGGGGATCGCGGTTGGCCCCGGCGATGAGGCACGTCACCGTGGAGCCGGCCGGGATGGTCACCCCGTGCACCTCCACGTCCACTTCAGGCTGGCGCATGATCATCTGCACCGGTGGCGAGTGCCGCAGCGTCTCGGCGAAGGCATTGTCAATGAGGCTGCGGTCGTTGCGAACGGCCTCTAGCTGATCTGGGTTGGCGATCAGGTTCATCATCATGTTGGCCATGGCCTTGTCGGTGGTCTCTCCCCCGGCCACCAACAGCAGCGATACAAACGCCTTGATCTCCAAATCAGTCATCTGCTCGCCGTCGATAACCGCGGTGCATAGCGTGCTGAGGAGGTCGTCGCCGGGATTGGCACGCCTCTCGGCGATGATCGGCATCAAATAAGCCTGGAGCTCGTCTTTGGTCTGGAGCCCCTGGGCCATAACTTCCTCGTCGCCAGTGAGGTTGCTGAGGAACATCATGATCGAGTGGTACCACTTCTGGAATCGCTCGTGATCCGACTTGTCCAACCCCAGCATGTCGACGATCACATTGATCGGGAAGCGGATCGAGAACTGGTCGACCAGGTCGACCTTGCCGTCGGTGCGGAAGCCGTCGATGAGGTCGCGGGCATTGGCCGCGATGACCGGGACAAACTTTGCCGTCAACTCGCTGCCCCGAAAGGCGGGAGCGATCAGATTTCGGTGGGCGGAGTGGTCTCGCCCCTCCATCTGGAGGATCGTCCGTCCGTGGACCGGCTCGAGCTGCCACTCATAGTTCTTGTTGGTGAAGGTCTTGTCCTTGAAGGCCCTCTCGACGTCGTCGTAGCGAGAGATCAGCCATGCCTCGGTCGCCTCGTGATACACGACTGGGTATTCCTCACGCATCACCGCCAATACAGCGTTGGGGTCTTCGGCAAATGCTGTGGACAGAATGTCCGGTTCGATGGCGGCCACAGGCCAACCTTACAGATCGAAGCGATCCAGGTTCATTACCTTGGCCCAGGCGGCAGCGAAGTCGTTCACGAACTTCTCGTTGCCGTCGTCGCAGCCGTACACCTCTGCTATGGCCCGAAGCTGGGAGTTGGAGCCGAACACCAGGTCGGCGGCCGTCGCAGTCCAGCGGAGTTCGCCGGTGGCCCGGTCGTGCCCTTCGTAGACCCCAGCCTGGTCGGTGGATACCCGCCACTCGGTGTCCATGCTCAACAAGTTGGTGAAGAAGTCATTGGTGAGGGTGCCCGGCCGTTCGGTGAGCACACCGTGTTGGGACTGGCCGGCGTTGGCGTCCAGCGCTCGCATCCCGCCGACCAGCGCGGTCATCTCGGGTGCGGTCAGGTTGAGCAGGAACGCCTTTTCCACCAGCAGCTCCTCGGCGGGACGCTTGTGGAAGTCGGCCAGGTAGTTGCGGAAGCCGTCGGCGGTGGGCTCAAGCACGGCGAAGCTCTCGACGTCGGTCTGGTCCTGGGAGGCATCGGTGCGGCCCGGCGAGAACCGAACTGCCACGTTATGGCCGGCATCGCTGGCTGCTTTCTCCACTGCGGCGCATCCGCCGAGGACGATCAAATCAGCCAGTGAGACCTGTGGGCCACCTTGGGCATTGAAGTCGGCTTGGATCTGCTCCAAGACGGCTACTACGTCAGCCACTCCCGCTTGGACGTTCACGTCCCAGCTGTTCTGGGGCGCAAGCCGGATACGGGCGCCGTTGGCCCCGCCCCGCATATCGGTGCCCCGGAACGTGGAGGCCGAAGCCCATGCGGTGGCCGCCAGTTGCGACACCGTCACCCCAGAACCGAGGATTCGGCCCTTGAGGTCGGCTACCTCGGCGTCGCCCACCAAATCGCCTACCGGCGCGGGCACCGGGTCTTGCCAGATCAGCTCCTCGTCGGGAACCTCAGGGCCGAGGTAGCGGGCCACCGGGCCCATGTCGCGGTGGGTGAGCTTGAACCAGGCCCGAGCGAAGGCGTCGGCCAGCTCGTCGGGGTTCTCGTGGAAGCGGCGGGAAATGGGCTCGTAGATCGGGTCGAACCGCAGCGCCAGGTCGGTGGTCAGCATCATCGGCGCGCACCGCACGGACGGATCATGGGCATCGGGGACGGTGTCATCGGCGGCCCGGTCGGTCGGGCGCCACTGGTGGGCGCCAGCGGGGCTCTGGGTCAGCTCCCATTCATAGCCGAACAGGTTGTCGAAGAAGCCGTTGTCCCACGTCGCGGGATCGTTGGTCCATGCCCCCTCAAGGCCGCTGGTGATGGAATCGCCGCCCACCCCGGTTCCGAAGGTGTTCTTCCAACCCAAGCCCTGCTCTTCGATGCTGGCTGCTTCGGGATCATCGCCGACATAGGTGTCGGGGGCGGCTCCGTGAGCCTTGCCGAAGGTGTGGCCGCCGGCGATCAGCGCCACGGTCTCCTCATCGTCCATGGCCATGCGGGCAAAGGTCTCCCGGATATCGATTCCGGCGGCAATGGGATCGGGATTGGCGTTGGGGCCTTCGGGGTTTACGTAGATCAGGCCCATCTGTACCGCGCCCAGCGGGGTCTCCAGGTCGCGTTCTCCTGTGTAGCGCTCGTCGCCGAGCCACTCGTTCTCCGAACCCCAGTAGATGTCCTCCTCCGGGGCCCAGATGTCGGGGCGGCCACCGCCGAATCCGAAGGTCTCAAGGCCCATCGACTCCAAGGCCACGTTGCCGGCCAGGATCAACAGGTCGGCCCACGAGAGCCTGCGGCCGTACTTCTGCTTGACGGGCCACAGCAGCCGGCGGGCCTTGTCCAAGCTGGCATTGTCGGGCCAGCTGTTCAGGGGGGCGAATCGCTGGGCGCCGGTGCCGCCACCGCCCCGACCGTCGCCGATGCGGTAGGTGCCTGCGGCATGCCAGGTGAGCCGGATCATCAGAGGGCCGTAGTGGCCGTAGTCGGCTGGCCACCAGTCCTTGGAGTCGACCAAGACGTCGGCGATGTCCTGTTTCACGGCCGCCAGATCGAGGGATTCGAACTCAGCGGCGTAGTCGAAGCCGTCCCCCATCGGGTCGGCTTCAGGGGAATGCTGGTGCAGAATCTTCAGATTCAGCTGCTCAGGCCACCACTGCTCGGTGGCCGATGTGCCCTTGGCGGTGTTGGCGCCCGAAAACGGGCACTGGCTGGTGCTCTCAGTCATGGGACTCTCCTTTGAGTTGTTGCTTGGTTGTTGGTTGGCTCATCAGACGACAGGCTCTTCGTCGGCGGCGAAGCACTCGGGGCAGCGGCCCCAGTAGATGACCTCGGCCTCGTCGATCTCGTATCCGGAGTCGTCGGCAGCGGTGAGACACGGGGTGTAGCCCACCGCGCAGTCGACATCCACCATCCGGTTGCATGAGCGGCAGATCAGGTGGTGGTGGTTGTCGCCCACCCGGTCCTCATAGCGGGCTGGCGATCCCGCGGGCTGGATCCTTCGGATCAGGCCCTTTTCGGCCAGCATCCCCACCGAGTCATACACCGCTTGGCGGGATATGGCGCCAATGTCGTTGTGGACCACCTCGGCCACGTCATCCACCGTACCGTGAGGACAGGCCGAAACGGCACGGATGACGGCAATGCGCTGGGCGGTGACTTGGAGGCCGTGCTGACGCAAGAGGTCAGCGGGGGCGGGGGTGTCGCTCCACGGCATAAGACCATCGTACCGACAAGTTTGGACTTAGTCAAATATTAGTTTAACTCTGATTACTTTATTTGTCCCGTACCCGGACTTCGCGGGAAGTCAGTCAGCCCGGGTGATTCTCCACCAGGCGGCGAAGGCCGTCTTGCCAGTTCACCAAGCGGTCGGGCCGCAGGGCCTCAATGCGGCTGGTGTCCATGACGGTGCTGGGAATGGCGGTATCAGACTCCACGATCTTGGGCGGGTCGCAGCCGTCTATCTCGGCCATGAACGCGCACCATTCGGCCACCGACACCAGTCCGGGGCTGGCCCAGTTCAGCGTGGTGGCCGGTACTGAGGCCTGTTCCAGCAGTACCGGCAGGTCGGCGGCGATGTCCTCGTCGTGGACGAGGTTGTAGCGGGCGCCGTCGGTGTGGACTTCGATGTCCATGCCCGCCCTCATCATCAGAAGATGGAAGAAGGGCCAGCCGGTGGTGTCGCCATAGGGCACGTTGAGCCGGGTGATCACCGTAGGCAGGTTGAATTCCTGAGCCCCAAACCGGGCCACCGACTCCCCCGCGATCTTGCAGATCGAATAGGTCGGCATCATGTGGGCGTGGTGATTGCCATGGGGGCTGTCCTCGGTGAACGGCTGGCCGCCGTTGGGCTGATAGACCGCCCCTGACGAGCAGTGCAGAAACGCCTCGGCGTCGCGGAAGTGGCTCATCAGGTGGCCAGTGGCCTCGGAACACACGGCCAGGTCGGTTTTCCAGTCGCCGGTCTTGATCACCGCCAGGTTCACCACCACATCCACATCGCGGGGAACCGCCGAGAAATCAGCTTCGACGAAGTCCACGGCGATGCACTCCACTCCCCCAGCCTCAAGATCGGCCCGAGCATTCGCATCTGAGAACCGAGCCAGCGCGATCACCCGATTGTCAGCCGCCAGGGTCTTGCACAACGGCGGCCCCACCATCCCCGTCGGCCCCGTCACCACGATGGTCTTGTTTCTTAGCTCCACTTTGTGCTCCTCTATCAACCAGAGGGCCCACAATCTAGTGCGAGTCTTCTTCGCTCAAGATATTCACATGCAGAGGTGAGAAGTGACGACGACAACTACTGGATACAACCCCGACCTCGTCCCCACCGGCATGGAGGGCGGTGTCGACACCAACGCCCTGCCTTGGATCGAGACGCCCCAGGCGCCGGGATGGCGGATCAAGCCACTTCGCGCGTCGAGAGAATCCGGGGTGTTCTCCGCGATCGTGGGACTCGACGCCGGGGTCGCGTTGCGCCCCGCTGTGCATTTGGGTGCCACCGACTTGTTCGTGTTGTCGGGGCGCATGCGCTACACCCAAGAACCGCTTGCCGCAACCATCGAGACGGGCACGTGGGGCTACATTCCCGCCAACGCTCGCATCGAGGGCCTCGAAGTCGACGAGGAAACCGAGCTGTTGATGAACTTCTTCGGCCCGGTCGCCTTCCTCGGTGCCGATGGGCACAGTGTGACCAGCATCCTCACTGCGCTGGACATACAGGCCGCGGCCCAAGCCAATGGCCTGGCGCTGGTGCCCAACACTTTGGCCGAGTGCATGGTGCCGCGCCCCCAGAACTCCGTCCTTGCGCCCGCGCCGCTCCGCATCACCGAACATGCCGCCAATCAGTTGCTGATGACGGCGGAGAACCAGACCGAGGGTGCGACGACCCACCCCCATTTCGTAGACACCCGGGCGTTCGACTTCTTCTCCAATCCGAACAGGCCCGGCTTCGGCATAAAGGTCCTTCGGGTCAGCGAAGAGACCGGCCACGTTTCGATGATCATCAGGCACATCGGCGTCGCCGGGCCCCACTTCCACCTGGGCGCCGGCGACTTCCTGGTCATCAACGGCCGCATCGGGTATCGGGCCGGCCCGCCCGAGGGCTACGGCTCCGGCGTGTGGTTCTACGAACCCGCCGGCGCCCGCCATGAAGCCACCCAGCAACTGGGCGACGAAGACCTCATCTACACCGCCAACATCTACGGCCCGATCCAGTTCGACGACGGCCCCGGCACCCCAATCACCACGGTCTCGTCGTGGATGCAGTACAAGGCCACCGCCGAAATAGCCGGCACACCGATGGTGGCCAACGTTTTTGAAGGCGACACGTCGCTGCTGGCCTGGGCGCCCCTGGGCAGCGACGCCGCCGCAAGCAAAGGAGCGGTCCGTTGATCCTCATCGTGGTCAAGTTCAAGACCAAACCCGAGTGGTCTGACCGGTGGATCGACCTGGTCGACGAATTCACCGAAGCCACCCGGGCCGAGCCCAAGAACCTGTGGTTCGACTGGTCCCGCAGCGTCGAAGACCCCGACGAGTTCGTGCTGGTCGAAGCGTTTGAAGACGACGGAGCAGTGCCCCACGTCGAATCCGATCACTTCAAACAGGTCATGCAAGACATGCCCCAGGCCCTCGCTCAAACACCCAAGATCATCAACACCACCATCGAGGGCGCCAACGAGTGGTCCCAGATGGGCGAGCTCAGCGTCGACTGATCATCCTCGAGGTTCGGCGCCCAAACAGGTTGGCCGCCCCGTCACCTAGGAGGCCCGCTCAGCAGCAAGTTGGTCTTTCATCTCCTCGTAGCTGATCTCGCCGCGGAGCATGCGCTGGGTGACCTTGGACAACGGGCTTCTCGGCCAACGAGATTCGCCTATCAGATGGGCCTCGCTGGTAACCGAACCGTCTTCGGTGAACTCGTACGTGCGGTAGCCGGGCGGCATCGTGGTGAAGTTCTCCAGGTCGATGTTGACGGACAGCGACGGGCACTGGTGGATGGGACGCCCCGCGACCTCCAAAGTCGTATTGGTATGGGTATGGCCAGCTCCGACCCCACGGATTGCCGGGGCCATGTCGATGAGTCGGGCGAACTCGGCGTCATGGTCGGCCATGTGGAACCAGCCGAACGCCCCCGGGGGATGGTGGGTCCAGACGAAGGCGTACTCGGCGTCGCTCTGCTCGACGGTCTCGGCCATCCACGCCACTTCAGCATCGCCGAAGCGCCCGTGCTTATGGGTCCGGTCCTCGCGATCGACCAGTGACCCGTCTGGGCGCTGATCCCGACCTTCTGCATTGGAGTCGGCAAATAGAAACAGCCAGCTCCCGACCCGCAAGGTGCGCCCATTGCTCACCCCCGGGCGGGGCAAGATGGCATCGAAGGGCACCTGCCGGTCGTGATTGCCAGGACACACCACCGCAGGCACCGGCAGACGGGCAAGCTTCTCAGCGATCTTCTGGTACTCGGCCTCGGTGCCGTTATGAGCGATGTCGCCGGTGATCACCACCAGATCCGGAGCGGGTCGGCCTGACTCGAACGCCTCGCCGAAGACCGCATCCCAGGAGTCATCGGTATTGCGCGGCTCCCCCTCCGGCTCGGTACAGAAGTGCATATCCGAAAACTGCGTGACTCGAAACACATCCCGAGTATCCCAAACTCGCCGCCGCTGAACCACAGTCGTTTTTCGGCACCGGCTCGAGGTCGAGTACGTTCGAGCCCCGTGACAAGCATGATCCGACGGTTTTACGTCTTGCCACTGATGCCCGGGGTGCCCGACGTAAAGGCGCAGGAGATGATCACCGTGTTGGGCGCCGCCGATCGTTTCATACCGGGCCTGTTGGATTCCTCAGCCGGCGTCGATCTCGACTCGCGCACGGTGCTGTGGGAGAACACCTTCGTCGACGAGGCCAGCTACTCCGGTCCCTACATGGTGCACCCCTACCACATCGGGGCCATCGACAATTACGTGATGCCCGACAGCCCCGAGTGCATCACCGACAACACCTACGCCACGCGCTACACCACGCCCGACGCCACCCAGGAGGTGCGAAGCGGAATCCGCCGGGTGCTGCTGTTGAACGCCAGCACCGACGCCGACGCGGCGGCGATCGAAGCCCTCGCGGCGCAGCCCCAGGACATGGCGGCATCCGCCTTCGGTGCCGACGACGTGGGGTGGGTATCGGCCAAGGGTCGGGCCTGGACCCATATCTGGGAGCAGGCCTTCGCCGACATGGCCCAGCTGAAGCGCCACCTTGGCACACAAGAGGGCAAGGCCTGCTCGAGTGTGGAGGGCTTTGCCAGCCTCGGCATAACCCTGGGCTCGCTGAAGATCTTCACCTGCCCGTTCGAGCTCTTACCAGTCGAGCACCAGTCGCCACCCACCACTCCGCCGGACACATCCCCAGTGCTGTACACCATCACCGCCCGCACCCCGGTGGCCGACGCCGACACCTACGTCGAGTTGCTTGAAAGCCACTATGACCCATTCATGGTCGAGGGCGGCTGCCCCCTCCTGAATCGCTGGCGCACAGTCGATCAGGGCTACCTCGAGGCTGAAGTTCACTCCACCTGGCAGATCGACTCCCTTGCCGCCTACTGCGACCTCCGGGCCACAACCATTGCCGACCCGCAATGGACAGCCTTCGTCAAAGATGCCACGCCCCTGGTGCAGGGCGGATCTCGACGCTTCCAGCGAGCTGTCTAAGCGCCAACGCCGTCCGGCACTGGTCAGCGGGGAACGAAGGCGTCCAACTCCGCGTCGTAGACGAAGAGCCAGGTCAGCCTTCTGGGTGGGCGGGCTCCATGTCGAAATTATTGAAGAGCACGTTGTAGGCGTGCCAGGTATTCCAGTGCTCGGTGAGGTAGGCGATCTCGCCCCGGTCGTTGAATCGGAACACAAAACAGTAGACGTTGCTGTAGTCCTGGCCCCGCAGGGTCGTAGCGGAGAAAGTCTGTTGCCGGACGACGTAGTCGCCGTCGGCCAGCATGACGACGTCGCTGATGGCCATCGTAGCCAAGTCGTACTTGTCGCCGCCGGGCCTCGGCGGGGCCTTCGACTGGGAGGGCAATATGTTGCGGATCGCCTCGCGGCCTTTGTGCTCGGTGACACCCTCCGCCCCGGGGATGAGCGGTAGCCCGTTCCACCAAACGGCGTCCTCGGCGAAGAGTTCAGACTTGTCGGCCGGACCGTTCTCCTCGCCGAGGAACTGGCGAACGACGCTGAGGTTGCGCTCTTCGGTATCGGTGTAGTTCGGCATCAGCCCGCTCGGTTCCAGCGGATCAGGTCGGCCAGGTCTTGGCGCGCCCCCGCTCTAAAATCTGTACCCACTGTGTAGGCGATCGGGAACAGGCCGACCTGCGTGTGCTTGGTGGCGTCGATGCCTAGAAGCTCGGCCATCTCGGCTTCTTTGTGCAAGTGGATCGTCGTCCATGCACTTCCCAGCCCCCGGGCCCGCAGTGCGAGCATGAAGTTCCAGACCGCGGGCAGGATCGACCCCCACACACTGGCTTGGAGGAAGATATCGGCTTCGTCCATCCGACCTCCGACGGTCGGGATCAACAACGCCGGAACCTCGTGCAGGTGGTCGCGGAGGTAGGCCACCGAAGAGGCGATCCGTTGTTGCTCGTCGGTGCCGTAGTCGATATCCCGGGTGGCCCGGTTCGGGTCGGCCTGATGGCCGCTCATTCCACTCCGGTAGACCTCGGCGACTTCAGCCCGCAGGTCCGGTTCGTCGACGACGTGCCAGTTCCATCGTTGTTGGTTCGATCCGTTCGGCGCCTGCACCGCGATCTCGAGGCACTCTGTGATCAGCGCCCTCGGCACCGGCCGAGTCAGGTCGAGCCGCTTGCGCACCGTCCGCGTAGTCGTAAGCAACTCATCGAGGGACAGGTCGAGCAGGTCCGCACCATTTCCAGCCATCTCGCCACCCTAGGCGAGACCAAGCCGAACCCATCTGCCCGCACTGGACCGACGCCATGATGATGTGAAGATCGTCTGGTATAAAGTGCGAATGGGTCTCATTCCTATGAGATAGTGAGGCCATGACGGCAGATGAGCACGCTTCACCACCCCGGAGGCAACCCGCCATGTCCACCACCGAATATCACACCAACGCGGCCCGATGAGCCGGGTACCGGTCACGATCCTCACTGGCTTCCTCGGGGCCGGCAAAACGACGCTGCTCAACCGCATCCTCACGGAGCACCATGGGCGACGCATCGCGGTCATCGAGAACGAGTTCGGCGAGATCGGCATCGACCAGGGCTTGGTGGTCAACGCCGACGAAGAAGTCTTCGAGATGTCCAATGGGTGCATCTGCTGCACCGTGCGAGGCGATCTGATCCGGGTGCTCGGGAACCTCGGCAAGCGGCGCGACAAGTTCGACTACGTGCTGGTCGAGACCACGGGCCTCGCTGATCCAGGGCCGGTGGCACAGACGTTCTTCATGGACGACGACATCGCCGCCGAGTACGCGCTCGACGGCATCGTCACCGTCGTCGACGCCGTCCATGTGGACCAACAGCTCGGGCGCAGCCGCGAGACCGAGGAACAGATCGCGTTCGCCGATGTCGTCGTGCTCAACAAGACCGACCTCGTCGAGGAGCGCCGGCTCGACGAGCTCGAAGCGCGTATTCGGTCGATGAACGGTGTCACCGCAATGCATCGCGCGAGCTTCGGCTCGGTGGCCGTCGACGTCCTGCTCGACCAGCGGTCCTTCGACCTGACGGTCGCGCTCGACCGCCGGCCCACATTCCTCGAACCCGAGTACCCGTTCGAGTGGACCGGCGTCTACCGCCTCGACCCGGGCACCCACACCCTTCGTTTCGACGCCGGGCCCGATCCCACGATGGGCCTGGCGGTGCTGCCGCTGCCGGCGGCGACGAGCGAGGCCCTCGAAGCCGGCGCCGAGAGATGCGTTCGCGTGTTCGCCGAGCCGCCGGCATGCGTGCGGGCCGGTGACCAGGTGACCCCCGGCCACCATGTCGATGCGGCGCTCGATGCCGTCGAGCAGACCGCGGTGACGCTCCTGATCGGCGAGGGCACCGGCGAGCAGCTGTACGGCCTGTTTTGCGAACACCTGGCAGAGGAGTACCACCCCACCGTCACAACCGCCGACGGCGCAACCATCGCGCCGGTGATCGAGCGGGCCTGGGTGGCCGCCCACGAGCACGACGAGAGCGTCACGTCGGGCGGGATCGAGGCCGATGGCAACGTCGACGGCGATCGCCTGAACCAGTGGCTCGGCGAGTTGCTAGACGACAAGGGCACCGACCTCTTTCGGATGAAGGGCTTCCTCGCCGTCGCCGGCGAGACGGACCGTGTCGTGTTCCAGGGAGTGCACATGCTGCTCGATTCTCAGCCGGGCCGGCCATGGGGTGATGAACCTCGCCGCAATCAGCTCGTCTTCATCGGCCGCGACCTCGACGCCGACGAGCTGCGAGCAGGATTCCAGGCATGCCTGGTCTGACCGGCCGGGTCGCACAACGGCGACGTGCGGGTGTGCTGCGGCAGGGTTGGTCGCATCTGCTCGACGACTACCCCACGGCGCTCGCCTGGGCGTGCGGGGGCAGGCTCGTTATGACGGTCGACTCATCGGGCGCGCTGACCGCCGTCGACGCGGCGCGCAGCGACATCGTCTGGAGTGTCGCCGACGCGCACGAGCCCGGACCGGTGCACCTCGCGGTGGGCGGCCCGTCGTTCGTCGTGAGCGCCGGGGCCGACGGCGTGGTGGCCTCACGTGATGCCACCACGGGTGCGCTTCGGTGGCGTCACGAGCTGGGAGCTGCCTGGCTCGACACGATCTCGGTGTCGCCCGACGGATCGCGTATCGCGACCGCCGCCGGTCGGTACGTGCATCGCTGGTCCGCCGACGGCGGGGACGCTTGGAACTCGTTCGAGCATCCGAGCACGGTGGCCGCCGTCGCGTGGACGCCGGGAGGCGAGTTGGTCACCGCATCGTTTGGTGCAGTCTGCGTCTTCGGCGACGAACCCGAGCCGAAGACGCGTTTCGAATGGCCGGGCTCGCTGGTGTCGCTGGTACTGAGCCCCGACGGCGAGGTCGTCGCTTGCGGCAGCCAGGACAACACGGTGCACTTCTGGCGCACCGCGACCGGCACCGACGCCGCCATGTACGGCTACCCGGCCAAACCCAACGCCCTAGCGTTCGACGACGCGAGCCGACTGCTCGCCACCGGCGGCGGCGAAGCCGTGACCGTGTGGGTGTTCGGCGACGGCGGCCCCGAGGGCACCACGCCCGGTGTGCTCGACGCCCACGCCGACACCGTCACGAGCCTCGCGTTCGCGCCGCGGTCGACGACCCTCGCCTCGGGCGGGCGCGACGGCGGGGTACTGGTGTGGCGTCTTGGGCCCGACGGCAACGGCGACGCCGTCGGCTTCGACGTCTGCGACGGCCGCATCGAGGCCGTGGCCTGGCGCCCCGACGGCCGGTCCCTGGCCGCCATCGACGCTTCGGGGCACCTCACAACCTGGCGCACCGGAAGCTGAGCCTTGATGTGTCGCTGTCGCCCCTTCTTGGCTGCATATCGCGAGCTCCGGCCGCAGGGTCTCCCCGGCCGTGTTGGTGCTGGCCGATAGGGTCCCGGCTCATGGGGATCGACGTCGCAGAGGTCCACGACTTGATCTCGGGTCGGATGCGGGAATCGGGTCAGCTGTACACCAAGGGTCGCCGCCATCTGGTCGAGCTGCTTGCGGCAGCCGGGCGTCCGGCAACGATCGCCGAACTGCTCGAGGGGGGACCCCGGCTCACGCAGAGCTCGCTGTACCGCAACATGGTCAACCTCGAGTCGGTCGGCATCGTGCAACGGGTGGTGGGCACCGACGATCTCACCCGCTACGAGCTGTCCGAGGAGATCATCGGGCATCACCACCATGTCGTATGCACCGAGTGCGGCGCAGTCGACGACTTCGTCGTACCGGCTCGCTCGGAGCGCTCGCTCGATACCGCGATCGCCAAGGTGCTCGAGGACACCGGCTTCGTGCCAACCACACATCGCCTCGACGTATTGGGCACCTGCGCCGCCTGCGCCTGATCCTCACTACTGGCGGTACGGGCCCGGCTCTTCGTGACATCACGCCGGAGGCAACGGACTCGAAGGTGATGCGGCACGAGCCGTCAAACACCGCGGATCGCACATGCAGATCATCGCCTCGGCGGGTGCAGGCAAGACCTAGGTCGTGTCCCAACGGGTGGCCGAGCTCCTCGCCGACGGCGTGCCGGCCGAAGGCATTGTGGCGTTCACCTTTGCCGAACGGGCCGCGCGGGAGTTGAAGGAATGGATCGAAGCCAGGGTCGAAGCGCTGCTCGGGAGCGAAGCGCTCGATCGGGTAAACGGACTCTTCGTCGGCACGATCCACGCCTACTGATTCCGCCGCTCCAGCAGTACGTGCCTCGGTATGAGACGTACGACGTCCTCGAGGAGAACCAGCCGGCGGCCTTAATCAGCCGTGAAGCTCGAAGGCTCGATGTCAGGCAGTTCGACCGCAACTCGCGGCTTTTTGCGTCGATCCGCTTGTTCTTGCGGAGCGTCGAAGTGGTCGATAACGAGCTGTTGGATCGAGACGTGCTTCCCGACGACTTCGGAGCGGTTCTAGACGCCTACCACTCCACCCTCCAGCGGTGCCGCCTGCTCACCTACGGACAACAGGTGCGAGCTGCTGTCACCACCCTCGGCGATCCAGATCTCGCCGCCCGAGTCCACGAGTCGCTGCGGTACCTCATCGTTGCCGAGTACCAGGACATCAATCCCGCCCAGGAGCAACTCTTTCGCCTCCTGACTGGTCCCGACACCGAGCTCTGCGTAATCGGCGACGACCAGGTGATCTACCAGTGGCGCGGGTCGGACATCACCAACATCGTGACGTTCACCGATCGGTACGCGCCGGTTGCGACATTCTCAATCACGACCAACCGACGTAGCCGACCCGAGATCGTCAAAACCGCCGACTCGTTCGCGAAGTCGATCCCAGACCGCCTCGACAAGGCAATGGAGCCCACCCGACCTCGCGACGGTACGGCACCCCGCGTCGTCGTGTGGGCCGACGACAAACAAGCCGAAGCAGGATGGGTGATGGACCTCGTCCTAGATCTCCACGACGACGGGGTTCCCTTCCGCTACATCGGGATCCTCGTTCGCTCACGTGCGTCCTACGGACGCCTGCTTGAGCAATTCAACTCGTTCGACGTACCCGTCCAGATAGGAGGGAGTACCGACCTTTTCGATCAGCCGGAGGCGATCGACCTCTGCAAGACCTACTGCTGGCTGAGCGGGATCGAATGGCGAGAGCCTTAACAGCGCGGAACAAAGATCGAGCTGACGCCGCTCCTGAGCGAATACATGAGAGTCTTCAGGCTCCACGACGCGGCGCACCAGGACCGAGTGAAGCGGCTTCTCCGAGCGTGGCAGACGCACTCACGGAGCCGGAACACCGCCGCGACCCTCGTGGGCGACTTCTACGAGCTGCTCGACGTGCTGGAGGTTCAGGACTGGGACTTCGAAGACCCGATCCGGTTGAACGCCCTTGGCACATTCGCGCGGTTCACGTCACTCCTCGCTGACTACGAGACGGTCCGAAGGCGAGCCCGTTAGGACGACGAGGCACCCGGCGAACAGGTCCGCGGCGAGTGGGGAGGCGACTGGTACTACAAGAACCTCGCCATTCACGTCGTCAACTTCACACAAGGCGAGTACGAGGGATTCGACGACGAACCTGACGTCGCCCTCGACGCTGTTGACATCACCACCTTCCATCGGGCGAAGGGCCTCGAATGGCCAGCGGTGTTCGTCCCCTCGGTCAAGTCGAAGCGGTTCCCATCGTCCCGCACCGGGCAGCAGCAGGACTGGCTAGTCCCTCGCAGTCTGTTCAACGCTGCTCGCTACGAAGGCTCCGACGCCGACGAGCGCCGCCTCTTCTACGTGGCGGCAACCCGCGCTCGTGACTGGGTGTCGATCTCGCGCCATGACCGCGTGACGACCCAGTCCGTGCCGTGATGTTGATTGAGACAAGCGTGGCTGGGAGGTGGAAGCCGACCCCCCGTAGAACCTCCACGAGCTCGGCGTAGTCGTTCTCCTTCACCCGTGCTTCGAACCGATTCCCCCGGCCCAGCGCAAACGGTGACTGCCCGAACTGAGGCTCGCCGCCCAGGGCCGCTGCAAGCCGAGCGGTGTCGACATTTGCGCTGTCCAGCACATTGCGTCTCACACAACCTGGGGTGTCGAGAAGTGCCGCTGTTGAACGAGCACTCATCCGACGGACCGGGAAGGGCCCTCAAACAGCCTCCCAGTCGATCGAAGTCATGTGATGTCGTAGACCTTGACGACCTCATCGCCGTAGTCGTTGATCACCTTCACCGCAATCATCCCCGTCGATGGCTTGGGGAACGGCCGGCTCACTGTCTGGTACAGCGTCGCCCACGCCTCAGCCTCGATGTCGGCGTTGAGTGCACGCTTGAGCCGCTTGTACGGATCCTGGCCGCCTGTGAAGTAGCAGTGTCGAACGAAGAAGCTCTCCTCGTCGTAGTCGGTGTCGATCATCCAGAGGGCGACCTTGTCCGTCTGGTCCGACCGCACATCGCCAGTCGTCGGGTCATAGACGTCGATCCCGAGCAGTTCGACGACGAGGTCATCACCATCCTCCGTGATCACGATGTCCGGCTCGCCAAAGACAGTGAACAGGTTCCCTGTGCCGGTCTTCTTCAACTCCTCCCCCATGAGCAGATCCGCATTCATCCGAACGAGGAGTACCGGGATCCGTCCTAGGGACCTCGAACCAGCCACGTCGAAGCTCTCGTCGGTGGCGACATAGTCCTCGTCGGTGTTCAGTACCTGTGGATCGAACGCGAAGGCGAGGATGCACAGCAGATCGAGGTCGCTGTCCTTGCTGGCCTCTCGCGCTGCCGCCTTCACGAAGGATGGAGCGACCGTGCCGTACTGGGGCCCAATCGACACCCCGACGCGCCTTGGCGCACCTTCGGGTGCCTCCTCCCGGATGCCAACCGCCTGCACATGGGTGCCCGCGTAAGCCTCGACAAGGTCAAACTCAAGCCGCTCGGCCTTGCGCCCGTTCTGAACCCCGGCAGCCCGGAGATTCTCGAGAATAGTCTGTTCGAAGGTTCCGCTATCGCCGTCGGGCAGGCTGCCACCTGCCGGCTTCGCTTCGACAGGCGAAGGAAGGTTTCTGTGGGGAGACAAGCTCTCCACGGTGAACGGGCCCGTCACGCGCGTCTTGCTCGCATCCTCGTACGGTTGATCGAAGAGCATCACCTGGTCTGAGTGCTTCGCGATAGCTCGATCGATCTCTTCCCGGTTCATTCCTCCTGCGATGTCAGGGTTGTTGGCAATCGACTTCAGGGTGATTCGGGGAACTCGCTTCAAAACGAAGCCCTGGCGTATGTCCCCGTGTGTCTCCGCTGGCGGCAGTGGTCTGGCAGACAGCCCAGACTCCTGGGACCGGCCTTCAGGGGAGTCTGCGAGAAGATAGTACGGAAACCGAGCACCCATCATCCGTTGACGAGCCAGCGCAAGAGCTACTCGCGACGAATCTATCGTGACCCATCTCCGACCGAATTGCTCTGCGACGAAAGCCGTTGTTCCGGAACCGCAGGTCGGGTCAAGAATCAGATCGCCGGGATCGGTCGTCATAAGTAGACAACGCTCCACAACCGTCCGTGTCGTCTGCACCACGTAGGACTTCTTCTCAAACTCAATTGTGTCTGGCCAGGAATTCTCGAGGGACCGCATCCCAAAGTCACCGTGATACATCTTGAAGTAGAGCTTCTTCCCGAGTGTGAAGAGGCGATCTGCGTCCTTCAGACGATCGACACCCTCCGCGGTCGTTCTCCAGCTCTTGCCAGACACTGGGGGAAACGTCTGACCACCGAACTCGATATCGTAGGTACATGAGGGCGTGTAGCCCGACGATGCGAGGTCAGATCGCTTGAAGACTCTCTCGCGCTCGAGCGTTATATCGATGTCTCGTATCTCCTCCTTCGTCAACCTGCGATAGCCAGCGTCTTCCTCCGGAGCATCCGCGAATACAAACTCCGAGTCCCCACCAACTCGCTTCGGGCGCCACAGGTTTCGGTACTTGAGTTCGGGGAGATCGCGGGCGTACCACACCAGGTAGTCGTAGACGGACTCGATGTTGCCAGACTCGAGTGGCATCATCGTGCGATAGTTGATTTGCGCGACGAAGTTCTCGTCTCCGAACACCTCATCGAGGATCGCTCGGACTCGATGAACGTTCTCGTCGCCGATCTGGACGAAGATCGACCCGCTGCTCGCAAGTAGGTCACGCCCGACCTGGACCCGGTCGCGGAGGTACGAGAGATAGCTATGCGTTCCCAGCTCCCATGTATCACGAAATGCCTTCACTTGCTCGGCCTCGCGTGCAATAGCGTCTAGCTTGCCGTCCTTTACGTCGCGGCTCCGGGCCGAAACCTGCCAGTTCGATCCGAACTTGATCCCGTAGGGAGGGTCCATGTAGATCATCTGGACCTTGCCCCGCAACCGCTCACGCTCCGCGAGGCTCGCCATGACTTGCAGGCTGTCCCCCAAGATCATGCGGTTGGACCAGTTCGCGGAGTGCTTGTAGAACTCGACCAGATCGAGCTCGCTCAACCCGTCGAATGCCTCGAAGAGCGTCAGTTCGGGCTCCGTCTCTCCCGCCTCGGCTGTCTTCCGTAGGTTCTCGACCAACACACGTGGGTCGATCTTCTCCTGGATGTAGATCGGCGGAGCGTCGACCTGAAGGTCCTGCTCGTCAAGCTCTTCCTTACCCTGCCAGACCAGCATCGGTGAGCGGATCTCGCGCGGGTAGGTGACCTCGACTGTCTCCTGGATATCCGGCGCTACGAGGTCGTGTGCGTCGGCCGTCGGGATGTTGGCTCTCGTCTCCAGATGTGTAATTGCGTCAACCGGCGTCGGGCCTTGCTGGGATCTCTTTCGTGCCACCTACGTTCTCCTCTACCTGACTGGCTCGCCGATGATTGGCGCGTCCTCGTACAGCGCGTCGACAGCCGCGCCGATCCGCTCGCTCGCGTTCAACATCGAATCGACTTCGATGTAGCCCCAGCGCCCAAAACCGCCTTCGTTGTTCACTGCGGTACACCACTGGTCTCGGGCAGTCGAGGCTTTGGCTGCGGTCGGCCCAGGGCTCTTCTGCCCTCCGGATACCTCGATGATGAGCGTTCGGGGAAGCGGGTCGTCCTCTGGCTGCACCAGGCGCACGAGGAAGTCGGGTACGTAGCGATGGCTTCGGCCTTCGTGGACATAGGGGATGTCGAAGTCGAGGTGGTCGTTCTTGACGTACGACACCACCCGGGCTGTGTCGTCCTCGAGGATGCCGGCGACGGTTTCCTCCCAGGTGTTGCCCTTGACCCCGTCGAGCACTACGTAATTGACCGGTGACCTCTCGGTTTCCACGACGACCTTGCGGGTAAGGAAGGAGACATCATCGGTGGATCCAGAGCTGTCGAAGCGGCGGAACAGCGGAAGGAGGATCTCTCTCCGTGCGTCCGGGTAGCGAACGACGGCGTCGTACACCGCCTCGGCTGCGGCAGCCTTGGGTTGGGCAAGGAGGAGAACGCCGGGCGGCGTGTCGGGTGCGAACGTCACCTTGGTCTCGAACCATCGCCGGGTCACATCGAGGAGCGCAGGGAAGAACCATGGCTTGAGCGCTCCGTCGTGACCCGGGAAAAACCGTCGGAGAAGGTCCGCAGCGACCTCGTAGATGATCCGCTGGGTCCGAGCCTCCCGCACGTGTGGCATGTCGATCTCGTCCGTTGCCCCGATGACCCCGCCAACCTCCACCCAGAGCGCGACGAGATCCCGGTCTATGTGGAGGGGCTTGGTGTGCTCGTGGTCGAACTCAATGGGTTCCTCCGGGACCTCGACTCGATAGCCATCGAGCTTGGGAAAGCAGATACGGAGGTCGTATCGATCGGGTAGGGCCCGCACCTCGATGGCGGGTGAAGCTGGCTTCGGCGCGGCAATCGCGTGGTCAGTAGGTATGAAGGCAAACGGAACGCCATATACCTCGGCATACTCCGGTTCGAACTTGCCCTCAGCGTTCGCCTCGTAACTACGTCGGCGCAGGCCCCGACCGACGACCTGCTCACACAGAAGCTGGCTGCCGAATCGCCGGATCCCGAGTACGTGGGTGACGGTGTTCGCATCCCACCCTTCGGTGAGCATCGACACACTCACGACGCATCGTACGGTTTCCCCAAGCTTGCCCTTCTTGCCGACGGTGTTCATCACCTCGCGGAGGATGTCCTCGTCAGTGAGCTTCTCGACGTCGGCTCCCGGGTTCCGCTGGCGGTACTCGTGTTTGAAGATGTCGATCTCTCGGGATGCTGCGTCCTTGAAGTCCTTCTTGAGCGCCTCGCCGGACTCCAGCTGCGCTGAGTCGACGATGATCGTGGGTGGACGCGCCAGCCAAGTGTCGTCCGAGACGTTTGACAGCAGATCGAGGTTGCCCTTGCGGAGGACGACGTTGCCCTCTGTTAACTCGACCTCCTGGCCTGCAATCCAGTCGAACACGAGCTTCGAGACGATGGTGTTCGGGCAGACCACGATCATCACCGGTGGAGGTTCGCCGTGAGGCTGGAGATCCCGCTCCCATGCCTGAAACCGCTTCTCGTAGCTTCGATAGAGAGACTCGAGCGCTCCCTGCAGTTCCTTCGGCGGCACCCAGCTCAAGTCCGACTCCGCTCGCCGATTCGCTCGCTTCGGTAGCTGGTCGCCAACGTGATCCCACAGCCAGAGATAGGTGGGTTGCTCCGTGCTTGCGACATCGTCGTCGACCGGCACCCTCGGCACCTTGACGATGCCGGACTCGATGGCATCCATGAGTGAGAAGTCGCTGACGACCCAGGGGAAGATGTAGCCGTCCTGGTAGCCCGAGCCGCCGAGGTAGTAAGGCGTAGCCGAGAGGTCGTAGATCGTCTTCACACCCACGCGCCTGGTCACTGCTTCAAGACCTCGAAACCAAACACGGGCCCCCTCGTTGCGCTCCCTCGCCTCCTTGTCGGGCCTGTCGGAGTCGAGCGGTTTGTCTTGGTAGCAATGATGCGCCTCATCATTCAGCACGACGATCTCGCCCTTGCCGCGACTCGACAGGTCGCGCATCACCCGGTCGACAACGTCCTCATCGGTCTCGAGAAACGGATCAGAGTCCTTGCCAGAAGTCAGCAGGAGGCGCGTGTTCTTGGCAACGCCCTGCATCTCCTTCGCTGTCTTCGGCAGGAACGTGTGGTAATTCGTGATCACGATCGCGACATCGTCCAGCAGCGACCGCAGGTCATGTGGAACAAGCCCCCGTAGGTCGTAGTAGTTGGCTTCGTCGTGGGGGAAGAGAACTCGAAGCCGGTCCCGGATCGTGATTCCGGGTGCCACCACGAGGAACCGACTCGTGAACCGGCGATCGCGCGGGCTGTAGGCCTTGTTGCAGGTCTGCCACGCGATGAGCATGCACATGACAATTGTCTTCCCGGTGCCGGTAGCCATCTTCAGGGCGACACGCGGCAGACCGTTGTTGTGCTCGTCGTTATCGGGTTCGATCCGCGCCCGGAAGTCCGGCTCCCCGTGACGCCCAGCGACCTCGGCTAAGTAGATCGCTGTCTCAGCAGCTTCTCGCTGACAAAAGAGGACACGTTCCTCTCGCGTCTCGTCAGCCCAATGCTCCATCAGCTTCCGACTGATAGGAGTTACACCGACATACCCACGGGCCCGCCAGAGCTCCACCCGCTGCCTGATGTCGTTGATGAGGCTGTTCTGCTCCCGGCGCTCTCCAGTCGTGTCGAAGAGCTCCAACGACTCCTGCTCAGCTTGCTCGGCTGGATCGATCCTTCGTCGACCGCGCTTCTTGCGCGATGCCGGTACCGGGATAAAGGACTCGCTCGGACGTCTCCCTGGTTTGACTTCTCCCGTTGGCCCCTTCGGTCCCAGCACGAAGTGTGCTTCTGGAGCCTCGTAGGGCGAATTCAGGATCGGATTGCTCAGCGCGTCCATCGGACCTCAAGCGTCATCGGTCCGCCGGCCTCAACGCTTCGATCATCGGGCTCCTCCCGGCACTGCACCGCAGGTCAACATCCAGTTCATCGTAGGCGGACCCCGTGACATCGGCCGTGAACTCAGCGAAATCGGTACTGTGCCACCACTCCACCCGCCATCCGCGCAGCTGACATCGCTGGCGTCCCCCTCGGCTCGGTTCGTGAGCGGCCCCGAGCCCACGAAGGGAGCACGCAATGCCAACAACCGATCTCGCACGCCCTCATGGTGACCCACCGACTAGCACTGAGCTCACCGTCACCGTCCTCGAGGATCCTCTTCGGGTCCGGCATGGCTTCCCGATCTCGTCTGCCTACGTCGAGACCTTCTGGCTGAGCCACCTCGGACCCTCCGCCATCTGCCTCCTACGGCTCTTCGACCGCCTCTGCCGCCACCAGCCGAACCACCAGGTCACCCTGTCGGTCATCGAGGAGGCCACCGAACAAGACAGCGAACCGAGATGCGGTGCCGAGGGGCTGGATCACATAGATCGTGTGGTTGCCTCCGAACAACCGCTGGAGGGTCATCGCCGGTCGGGTGATCTCGCCGGAGTCGGTGTTGACCGAGACCGCTGAAGCCGCGGTGATGTAGGGGTCGTCCCAGGCGGTGGTGAGGGTCTGGGCTTTGGAAAAGATGTCCGACCGGGTGCGGGGCGTCGAGCTTCCAGAACCCAACGAACGCTGTCAGCGCCTGCTGTGCCTCGAGCCCAGCGGTCCCGTCCAAGGCGGCGATCGGCCAGCGCTTGCATGTGCTCGAGCCTGACCCCGTGACCGCTCCTGTAATCGCTCGGATCTTCGACGAGTTCGTTGGCGGAACCGGCCTCTACGCCATCGCCGAAGGACTCACGAGCGACTGCATCCTCTCCCCGTCCGGGCACGACCGTGCCCGCAATCGCCATCGAGCCAGCAGCAGAGGGGTCTGGAGCAAGATCGCCGTGCGGGCGATCCTCCAGAACCCTCATTACACCGACTACCAGGTCTGGAACGGCCAGGAACGCCACGAAGAGCTCATCGACGTCGAGGATGTTTCGCTCGGCCATGTCCACTGGGCCCGCTGCGGACGACGGATGCAGGACTCGTGGAACCACGGACGAGCGTACTACCGCTGCAAGTTCCCCAAGGAGTGCGCCGTCGGCAAGGGCGAGCACCCCGGCACCATTTACATGAGGGAGGACGCGCTCACCCCGGCGATCGACAGGTGGGTCGCCCAGCTCTTCGGTGACGATCACATCGAAGAGACGTGTGCGGCCCTTGAGGAGACTGCATGGCCCGACGCGTGTACTAACGAGTGTGTCGGAGGGGGGACTTGAACCCCCACGCCCGTAAAGGGCACTAGCCCCTCAAGCTAGCGCGTCTGCCTATTCCGCCACTCCGACGTGGGCGCCTTGAAACCGGCGCAGAGGGCACACTATCGCGCCAATACCCTGCTTCACTACGAGATAGGTGATCCCAAAACCATCATGGGCTCCGGGCGAAAAAGAGCTGGAGTTCGACGATGCCGTGGTCTTCGGCTGACAACACGATGGGGACTCGGGGGACCGATACGTCGTAGTCGGCGAAGACAATCTCGGTGGAGCCGACTACGACGACAGTATCGTCAACCAGCTGGGCCTCCAGGGCAATCTGCACGGGCTGGGTGATGCCTTTGACAGTGAGCTCGCCGACTGCGGTGGTGGAAATGGGATTGCCGGAGTCTGGGTCGGGGCCAAGGTCGATGGGCTCAGTGAGAGTGAACACCGCGGTTGGGAACCCAGCGGTGTTGAGCGCCGATTGCACGGGGCGGTCTCGGCGTGAGTCGTTAGTGGTGATGGCGCTCATGTCGGCCTCCACCGTGACGGCGGTCACAGTCTCACCGTCAATGGTGATCGACCCGGTTACCACTGGGGTGCGGCCCACTGCGGTGGTGGAGCCGATGCTGGCCAGCTCCTCGTCAACCCGGAAGCCAACGAAAGTGCCGGTGGAGTCTTCATAGCTGAACTCGCCGATAGAAGTATCCACCGTCCAGAGGCCACTCACCCCCTCTGGGGCTGAGACCGCCTCGGGTTCGACAGCGATCGGTATGGCAGTTGGCGCAGCGGTGGTGCTTGGCGCTGCTGGGGTGGGTTCGCCAATGGTAGGTGTAGTGGCAGGCGCAGCCGTGGGAGCCGACGTTGGTGTCGAAGCGGGTTCTGACGTTGCCGCGCCGCCATCATCGTCCAATGTCGAGACCGCGGCCTGAAGGTCGACCGAGGGTGGTGCGTCGTCCCTGGTCAACCACCAGATAAGGACAACGGCCAGGACTGCCACAACAACTACGGCGGCCACAACCACCCACAGGACGCGTGGCCGTCTCAACTGCTTGAACATGGAGTCAGGGTACCCGTGGACCGGAAGAAGGACTCATGGGAGAGCTGCATCAACACCTTTTGGACTAAACAACGAATTCGCGCAAAGTTGGCTTGGCTTAGGAGTTACGACCCATTGCCGCCGTACAGTCTTAGGCGGGTGGGTCACGGGACCTACTCGAACGAGAGCAAAGGGTCATGCAAGGAACTGTCAAGTTTTTTAACAACGAGAAGGGCTACGGCTTCATCTCGCGAGACGGCGGCGACGACGTCTTCGTCCACTACTCGAACATCGCCGGCGAGGGCCACAAATCTCTCAACGAAGGCCAACTGGTCGAGTTCGATGTCGCCCCAGGCCGCAAGGGCGAGGAAGCACAGAACGTGCGCGTCGTCTGACAAACCGACGCTGTGACCTCCACAGCGTAACCACATTGCCGGGTCACGCCTTATGACTCAGTATTACGACGAGTACTCGCCTACTTACGCGGATCGAACGAGGTGGAGTTCGCCTCGGGTGCTCCGGGATCGAGCGGCTCGGCATCCCCACCGCACGTATCTCGACGTGCCGTGGTCTGGCGAGTCGTACACGTTTGCCGAGACTCTCGATCTAGCCGAGCGCGTCGGTTCGGGAATGCTGGCTGCTGGGGCCCAACTGGGCGACCGGGTTCTGATCATGATCCCGAATTCCTCCGCCTACATCCTCGGGTGGCTGGGTTCATCGGTGGCCGGCCTGGTGGAAGTGCCGATCAACACGGCCTATCGAGGATCGTTTCTGGCCCACCAGATCCGGACTACAGAGCCGGTGCTGGCCGTCATCGCGCCCGAGTTCGTGGAGCGCATCGTCGATGTCGGAGACGCGGTTACGTCCATCCGGCACTACTTCGTGGTCGGAGAAGATGTTGAGGTTGCGGCCGGGATCTCCCAACTGGCGGCCGCCGGCTACCAAGCCAGCCCCTGGACCTCGCTTATCAACGCGGCAAAAGCCGAGTTGCCCGATGTGGAGGCTCGCGAGCTCGGCTCGATCTTCTTCACGTCGGGCACGACCGGGCTGTCGAAGGGCGTGATGATGCCGCACGCCCACATGCACCTGTTCGCTGACCAGTGCGTGTCGTTGACCCGGCTGACCGAAGCCGACACCTACTTGTCGGTGGGCCCGCTGTTCCACGGCAACTCGCAGTTTCTGGCGGCCTACCCGGCGCTGATCGCCGGCGCCCGCTACGTGTTGCACGAGCGCTTCAGCGCATCAGAATGGATCGACCAGATCCGAGCAGCCCGAGCGACGGTCACCAACTTTGTCGGCGTGATGATGGACTTTGTCTGGCAACAGGAACCCCGGCCCGACGATTCCACCAACGACTTGCGCTGCATCTTTGCGGCACCGACGGCCAGCTCCATCCTCGACCAGTTCAAAGATCGCTTCGGCGTGGAGGCCTTCGTCGAGGTGTTTGGCCTCACCGAGACCTGCATGCCGATCCTCACTCCCTATGGAGGAGACCGTCCCCCAGGTGCCGCCGGGCTCCTCAACGCCGACTGGTTCGACATTCGCCTGGTGCACTCCGATACCGACGAGGAGGTGCCGGTTGGCGAGGTGGGCGAGCTAATAGTCAGGGGCCGGTACCCGTGGACCACCTGCCAAGGGTATTTCGGAATGCCCGACAAGACGACCGAAGCTTTCAAAAACCTGTGGTTCCATACCGGCGACGGGCTCCGCCGCGACGATGACGGCTGGTACTACTTCGTGGATCGCCTGAAGGACGCCATCCGGCGGCGGGGCGAGAACATCTCGTCGTACGAGGTCGAACAGGGTCTGGTCTCCCATCCGGCCCTTGCCGAAGTCGCCGCCATCGGCGTCCCCGCCGACCAGGAAGCCGGCGAGGATGAGGTGATGGTGTTTATGGTGCCCGAGCCGGGCGCCGAGATCAGCACACAGGAGATCTGGGCTTACGCCGATAAACAGCTGCCGGCCTTTGCTGTGCCCCGCTATCTCCGCGTGATCGACGAACTGCCTAAGACACCGTCGGAAAAGGTCCGCAAGATGGTTTTGCGCGAGCAGGGCGTGGATGACCAAACCCACGACCGCGGCCCCCAGCCTCGCCGCAAGAGGGCTGCGAAGAGCTGATCTCGGAGCACACCCGGTGCTTGCTAACTCAGCGGGGCTCGCGCGGCAAGCCCAACACCCGTTCGCCCAGGATGTTGCGCATGACGTTGGAGGTGCCGCCAGCGATGGTGTACGAGGAGGCGTAGCAGATGCCCTTTGTCCACTGATCGTCGAGCAGGGCCGCCGGGCCGAGAGAAGCAGCGGCAAACCGGGCTACCCGCTGCTCGTGTTCGGTGCAGAACGCCTTGGTGGCCGCGCTGAAGCCGGCTGGGGCCTGGCCGAGAGCTTCCCGATATACAAGCAGGCGGCCCACCCGGTACTCGCTCTCCAGCTGGGCTATCTCCTGGCGGGCCCGAGGATCAGTTCGGTCGGATAGCAAACGGGCATGCAAGAACAGCGCCCGATTGGACACCAGGCGGTCGATACCCCCCCGCTCGTGAGCCAGCTGCGCCATGGTCTGTTTGAAGGCGTCCCCCTCGGTGCCCACCAGGTTCTCGGCTGGCACCCGCACGCCGGTGAAGTAGATCTCGCAGAAGTGCCGATTGGCGATCATGTCGGTGATCGGGCGCACCTCGATGCCCGGGGTGTCCATGGGCACGATGATCTCGCTCACCCCGCGATGGGGCGGGCCCTCGTCGTCGGTGCGGCAGATCAGGTAGCAGTAGTCGGCCACGTGTCCGAAGCTGGTCCAGATCTTTTGGCCGTCGATCAAGAAATCGGAGCCGTCCCGCACCGCCCGGGTGGAGATGGAGGCCAGATCTGAGCCGGCGTCGGGTTCGCTCATCCCGATGCACCAAGTGCTCTCCCCCGACAGCATCCGGGGCAAGAACTCCGCCTTCTGCTGCTCAGTGCCGTAGGCGATCAGCGTTGGTCCCATCTGGCGGTCGGCGAACCACATGGCCGCCACTGGCGCCCCGGCGCTGATCATCTCCTCGGCCACGATCAGCCGCTCGATGGGCGGGCGGGCCTGTCCCCCGTATTCGGTGGGCCATCCCATGCCGATCCAGCCCTCATCAGCCATTACCCGGGCGAACTCCTTGGAGTAGCCGTTTATCCACGAGTCGTTGTGGCGCCCGAAGCGTGCCACTCCCTCAGCGGCAACCGCCCGCGCTCGGTCGCGCAGTTCAAGCAGTCCGGGGCTGAGTGCGAAATCCAAGCGACAGCTATTGGCCCGCTACTAGCTGGAATCCAGCAGCAAGGCCAGCGCCAGCGTGGAGAATGCAAAAATCAAAGCAGCCACAATGGTGAGCCGGTCGAGGTTCTTCTCGATGACCGTCGACCCGGCGGCCTGGGTGCCGAATCCACCGCCGAACATGTCGGAGAGCCCGCCGCCCCGGCCGCTGTGCAGCAGCACCAAGAACAACAGCCCCAACGCGGAAATCACGTCGATCACCACAAGCACGATGGTCACAGCGGTGAATTCTACCCGCTGCACTCCTCTGCTGACCCACCCAGCACCCATTGCCGGGCGGTCCACATTTCGGGGCTCTCAACTCGTTACCCTGACCCGATAATGATGGGCGTTTTTCGCCGTTGCTGGAAGCAGGTCGGCGCAGTCAGGAGGTACATATTCTCTCCCCGCGGACTCGCGGTGCTCGCACTCATCGCAGTTGGGTTTGTTCTGGGTGTCTTAGTCACCCAGGTGTGGATCTCAGACGGCTCCGACGGCGACAGTGCCAGCCGATCTTCTGCCGGCGCCGCCGAGCCGATAGCCACTGCCCTTCAATCCAGCATCGACTCGGGAGCCGCATCTGATTCAACGGAGAGCGCAAACGAGCAGCTCCCGACAGATTCGACCTCCTCGGAGTCCGATGGGAATCAGTCATCAACCACGCCAGGAGCCGGCGATGAGGCAACGGCCACGGTACCCAACGAGCCTCTTGAACCGGTTGTCGTCGTTTTAGACAGAGAGCCGCTGTCTTACGAAACGGCGTTGGCCATAGCTGCCGGCCTGGCCCCTCAGACCGTGTATCCCAGCGACTGTATGTCCCCGCTCCCCCGTCCCGACCTGCTTCCCAACGCCCCCCGGGCCTATCGCTTCGGCATCCACCAAGGCGTGGACTTCCTGTGCTTCTCGCCGGGCCGTCATGCGGTAGCCGCGCTCGACGGTCGAGTGGTACTGGCCGTCGGCGACTACCTAGACCCCGATCCCGACGATCGCGATGAGCTGCTGGAGGTGGCTGGCGACCTTGAGGCAACGCCACCCTTCACGCTCTTGTCGCTCTACGGCAACTATGTGGTGATCGACCACGGTGTAGTGCAGTTTGTCGGCCATGTGGTCACGCTCTACGCCCACCTTCACGAAGTAGACCCCGACATCCGGGTCGGCCAAACGATCAGAGCGGGACAGCGAGTGGGAGAAATCGGAAACCGGGGAACCCACGCCGCGGCCAATGGTGACTTCTACGTCGAACCCCATCTGCACTGGGAACTGCACATCAACGACCAGTACCTAGGTGCTGGCCTGACCGCGGAGCAGACCCGCGAGGTGTACACCACCCTGTTCTCGGAGGCTTTGGGCTAAACGCCCCTCTGAGGACTAAAGAAATCCAACTTGGCTCTGCCAAACTTCCGGGTATGGATTCCGAGTTCATCAGACGAGCAGTGGAGCTGGCCGATTTGGACGCGGTGCGGGTGGCGCTGTTCCACCACACCAACGATCCCGAGATCGAAGCGCTGCCCCGAGCCCTGGAGCTCGACGACGACGAGCGTGAGTTGCTGGTCACCAAGACCGTGGCCTGGCTGGAGGAGAATGCCGGGCCGGGAATGCCCGAAGAGCCGCCGGTGGCCCGTCTTCGCCAGCTGATGAACCTGGCCACCAAGGAAGACATGCCCGATCTCGAGTTTGAGTCACGGCGCGATTTGATGGCCTTCAAGCCCTTCCCCTGGACCGTCGACTGGACCGACGGCAAGCCCGAGCTGCCCGAGGGCTTCCAAGTGGCGATTATCGGCAGCGGGTTTAGCGGCCTCGCTGCGGGCATCCAGATGGAACTGCTGGGGATCCCCTACGTCATCCTCGAGCGCAGATCCGAGCCCGGCGGCACCTGGAGCCGGCACCGCTACCCCGACATCCGGGTGGACACCATCTCGATCACCTACGAGTTCGCCTTCGAAAAGAATTACCCGTGGCCCGAATATTTCGGCAAGGGCCAATTGGTGAGGGAATACCTGCTGCATATCTCGCGCAAGTACGGGATGTACGACAACACCCGGTTCGACCACGACCTGACGCGGGCTACCTATGACGAGGACCGCGACGTCTGGCTGCTCGAAGCCGACACCCCCGATGGAATCGAAACCCTCGAGGCCAACGTGGTGATCAACGCGGTCGGCACATTCGCCAACCAGAGAGTCCCCAATTTCGAAGGTTTCGAGGACTTTTCCGGACCGGTCATCCATCCTTCGCAGTGGCCGGAAGATTTCGACTACCGCGGCCGCCGAATCGCCGTCATTGGCAACGGCTCGACCGGTGTTCAGCTGCTTTCTCCCGTCGCTGAGGAAGCAGAGGAGGTCTACGTATTCCAACGCTCCAAGCAGTGGATCAGCCCCCGTCCCAAATACGGCCAGCCCATCGAACCAGAGATTCGCTGGTTACTCGATAATTTCCCGGGTTATTGGAACTGGTGGCGCTACATGGCCATCGCCGCGCTGTTCGCCACCCACAACTACCTCTACGCCGACGAGGAGTGGCAGGCGGCCGGTGGCCACTGGAACGAGGTGAATGACCAGCTGCGCGACTTCCTCACCAACTACATCCATGAGCAAACCGACAACCGCCCAGACCTCGTCGAAAAGCTGGTTCCCGACTACGCGCCCTTCTCCCGGCGCCCGGTGGTGGACAACGGATGGTATCGGGCGCTCACCCGCGACAACGTCGAGTTGGTTACCGACCCGATCTCCCGGTTTACCCCGGAGGGCATCGAGACCGAAGACGGCAACATCCGCGAGGTCGACGCCGTCATCAGCGCCATTGGCTTCGATGTCGTCCAATTCCTGTGGCCAGCCGACTACTTCGGCCGTGATGGGCTCAACGTGCACGACTTCTGGTCCAAGGACGGCCCCCGCGCCTACCTCAGCATGATGGTGCCGAACTATCCGAACATGTTCATGCTCTACGGCCCGAACTCCCAGCCCCTGTCGGGCGGCACCGGGCTACCCATCTGGTACCAAGTGTGGTCGGGGTACGCGGCCCAGCTGATCGTAAGGATGCTCGAAGAGGGCAAGACCAGCGTCGAGGTGACCATGGACGCCTATGAGCGCTACAACGAGGCTCTGGACAAGGAGGCCTCCAAGCTCCTCCTCATGCACGAGGAGGGGGCTCCGGACAAGAACTACTACCTCAACCAGACCCACAACCGGCTCCAAATGAGCGCCCCCTGGTACGGCCCGGAATACCACCGGCTGTGCACCGAGGTGGAGTGGGACGACCTCGAGATCACCTGACCACCTTCGAGCTGGCGACCGCCCTCAGGGGCGCAACATTTGTATTGCTGCTACTGAAGTCGGAAGCGGACGATGCGGGAAAAGCTGTCGACTTCTAGGGAGGCGCCGCCGACGAGGGCGCCATCGATGTCGGGCTGGGCCATGATCTCGGCGACGTTGACCGGTTTGACCGAGCCGCCGTACTGGATACGGACCCCCGTGGCAGCGTTTGCACCGAAGTTGGCCGCCACCCGCTCTCGGATGAGCCCGCAGCCGGCCTGGGCGTCGACGGGAGTGGCGGTGCGGCCGGTGCCGATGGCCCACACCGGTTCATAGGCGATCACCATGGCGCTTACCTGATCGCGCTTCAGCCCGGCCAGTCCGGCATCTACCTGGGCGGTGATGCGGGCCTCGGTCTGGTCGGCTTCCCGCTCTTCCAGGGTCTCCCCACAGCACATGATGGGGGTCATTCCCGCGGTCAGAATGGCCTTTAGCCTGAGGTTCACGTTTTCGTCGGTCTCTCCGAATAGCTGGCGGCGTTCGGAGTGGCCCGCGAACACATAGCTCACCGCCAGCTTGGCCAGCATGGCTGGCGACACCTCGCCGGTGAACGCTCCGCGCTCCTCCCAGTGGCAGTGTTGGGCCCCCAGGGCGATCGGGATGTTGTCGGCGTCGAGCACCGTTTGGGCCGAGCGCAGGTTGGTGAACGGCGGGTGGATGGACACGTCGGCGTCGGCGTAATCGGCGTGGTCGAGCACATACGAGAGCTTCTGGATGAGCTGTATGGCCTCCAGGTGGTTCATGTGCATCTTCCAGTTGCCACTGATCAGCGGCTTGCGCTCAGCCATTGCGGTTCTCCTCATGTGAGCCAACGGATTCTCTCAGTGCTCGAAGCCCGGGCAGGTCACCCTGCTCGATCAATTCCAACGACGCGCCGCCCCCGGTGGACACGTGATCCATCTCTCGGTCCAGCCCGAACTGGCGGACGGCAGCGGCGCTGTCGCCCCCACCCACCACGGTGAATGCCCGGCTCCCGGCAAGAGCTTGAGCCACCACCTTGGTTCCCGCCGCGAACCGAGGGTCTTCGAACAGCCCCATGGGTCCGTTCCACAGCACGGTGCCGGCTTCAGAGATGAGATCGCTGAACTCGGCCGCGGTGCCCGGGCCGATGTCCAGCCCTTTCCAGTCAGGCCGTAAATCTACCCCGGCCTGTACCACCCGCTCCCCCGGCGCCAACGCGGTGATGTCGGAGGGAAGACGGATGGGAGCCCCCGAACTCAGCAGTCGGCCACAGGCCTCTATCTGGTCTGGTTGCAGCAGCGAGTCGCCCACGCTGTGGCCCATAGCGGCCAGAAAGGTGAAGCACATGCCTCCGCCGATCACCACCTCATCGGCGGTCTCCAGCAGCGCGTCGATCACCCCCAGCTTGTCGCTGACCTTAGCCCCGCCCAGAACGGCGACGAACGGCCTCTTTGGTTTGGCCCGTAGCCCGAGCAGCACTTCGGCCTCCTTGGCTAGCAGGCGACCCGCTGCGCTGGGCAGATAGCCAGGCGGCCCCACGATGGAGGCGTGGGCTCGGTGAGACGCCCCGAAGGCATCGTTCACATAGCCATCGCAGCCTTCGACCAACTGCTGCACTAGGCAGTCGTCGTTGCCGGTCTCCCCCGGGTCGAAGCGCAGGTTCTCCAGCAGTTCCACGCCGGGGGCAAGTTCGCTCAGCCGAGCCTGGACGGGGGCAAGTGAGCACCGGGGATCGGGCTTGCCGTCGGGGCGACCCAAGTGGCTGCACGCCACAACCGCAGCTCCCTGCTGAGTCAACCACCGGATGGTGGGCAGCGCCGCTTTGATGCGGAAGTCGTCGGCGATCTGGCTGCTGGTGTCGAGCGGAACGTTGAAGTCAGCGCGCAGCAGTATTCGCCGGCCTTCCAGCCCGCCCAGGGCATCGCTTAGCGTTTCGAGAGTGGGCAGCACCTCGGTGCTCAGCGGCCCGCTGCGCCCACGATGGACACCAGGTCGACCAGCCGGTTGGAGTAGCCCCACTCGTTGTCGTACCAGCCCGACACCTTGACCAGGTTGCCCAGCGACATGGTGAGGCCAGCATCGAGGGTGCAAGACGCGGGCGAACCAACGATGTCGGTCGACACCAGAGGGGCCTCGCTGTATTCGAGCACTCCGGCCAGCGGTCCGTCGGCTGCCGCGGCAGCAAAGGCGGCGTTCACCTCATCGACGGAGGGCTCTCCCCGCACCACCGCGGTGAAGTCGGTAATGGAGCCGTCGGGAATGGGCACCCTCAGGGATATGCCGTCGAGCAGGCCGTTCATGGCCTGAAGCACCAGCCCGGTGGCCCGAGCGGCGCCGGTGGAGGTGGGCACGATGTTCACTCCGGCGGCCCGGGCTCGGCGCAGATCAGAGTGGGGGCCGTCCACCAGCGCTTGGTCGCCGGTGTAGGCGTGGACGGTGGTCATCAGGCCCCGCTCCACTCCGAAGGCGTCGTCGAGCACCTTCACCATGGGCACGAAGCAGTTGGTAGTACACGAGGCGTTGGACACCACCAGGTGGTTGTCGGGGTCGAAATCCCCGTCATTCACCCCCACCACGAAGGTGGCATCGGCCCCCGATGCCGGGGCCGACACGATCACTCTCGGGGCACCGGCGTCTAGATGGGCAGCCGCCTTGTCGCGGGCGGTGAAGAACCCGGTGGACTCCACCACCACGTCCACACCCAAGTCTTTCCAGGGCAGATCGGCCGGGTTGCGCTCTGACAGCACTTGCAGGACGCGACCGCCGATGTCGAGCCCGCCGTCGACCACCGCAACCGGGTCGGTGAACCGGCCCATCACCGAGTCGTACTGCAACAGATGGGCCATAGTTTCCAGGCTGCCCAAGTCGTTTACGGCCACAAATTCCAGGTCGGCGCCGGCCTGACGAGCCGCCCTGAAGAAGTTCCGACCGATGCGGCCGAACCCGTTGATACCCACGCGAATGCTCATGCGGCTGACACTAACGAACGACCCGGCACATTCTGATGATGGGGCCTACGAAATTGCCTAAACGAGGCCGAACTCACAGTCTTGGCCTTGAAGATGGGTTCTAGCGCACGTTTCCCTGTCCGCCGTCGACGGGGATGAGCTGGCCGGTGATGAACCGGGACGCATCCGAGGCCAAAAACACCATCACCGGCCCGAGGTCACGATCGGGGTCGCCGTATTCCTGGCCCAACGCGATGCTGTGGATGTTCCGCCAGAATTTCTCGGTTCGCTCCTCGTCGGTGGCCTGATCCCAAGATGCCTGGAACATAGGAGTCCTGATGGCGGGAAGAACGGCGTTCACCCGCACGCCGTCGGCCCCCCAATCGCCCGCCGCCGTGCGGGTCCAGGCGTGTACCGCGCCCTTGGACGCCGAATAGGCCGCAGCCAGCGGCTCGGCCCGCTGGCCGGAGATTGACCCGAAATTGATGATGGCCCCGCCCCCGGCAGCCTTGAGCCGCTGGTAGGCCGCCTGGTTGGTCAGCACGGTACCCCGAACGTTCACCTCAAATATTCGGTCCCACGCACCTACGGTGACCTCTCCTGGCGTGGACGCGGCATGGATGGCAGCCGGGTGCGCCAGCGCATCCAACCCGCCCAGAAGGTCGTCGGCCTCCGAAAACGCTGCCTCCACCCGAACGCCATCGGCGACGTCAACTGAGACATACGCAATTTCCCCGGGCCCTCCCGCCGCCGCATCAGCACAGACCGCCCGTCCCGCTTCGTCGGCAATATCCATCCCCACCACATGGGCCCCCGCCTTCACATAGGCCCGCACCGTCGCCGCCCCCATCCCACTCGCACAGCCGGTGACGATGATCCTCTTGCCTGCTAAATCCACAACGCCTTCCCCTCATCTCTCTCCCCAAGCTCAATCGGCTCGATGACGCAACAACCTACTGAGAACTCAGCTGGCAGGAATCACTATTCGCTTTCAAATCGAAGGTGTGCCTAATCGCCGGCGTGGGAGTACGTTGCCGGGGTGAATGAGGTGTTCTTGGAGGGCTTGGACGGCAGGATTGCCTGGGCCTGAACTGGGGAGCGGCCGTGCGGATAATTGACCTGTTGGAGCGTGATGCGGCGCTCTATCCCCGGCGGATTGCGGTAGCGGTCCACGGAGGTCCTTCGGTTGCGTTCGCCGACCTGCGCGACCGGGTTCGCCGGCTGGCGACCGGTCTCGAGGCCGCCGGAGTGGGCCGAGGCGATCGGGTGGGGCTCATGGCCGACAACGGGTTGGTCTTCTTTGACGTCTATTTGGCGGTGGCCTATCTGGGCGCGGCGGCCGTGCCACTGAATACCCAACTAACCGACCCTGAACTGTCCTTCATCCTGTTGAATGCCGAACCCACCCTCACATTGGCGACCAGTGAATACGCCCAGCGGCTGAAGTCCGTCGGCAACACCGGCCCGGTGATCGACGCCGACGGCGATGCCTACGAAGACCTTCTGGCGTCAGAGCCGTTCACCGATCTGGATCGCGCTGTCGAAGACGACATCGCTTTGATCATCTACACCAGCGGCACTACCGGGCGGCCGAAGGGGGTGTGCCTCACCCAGCGGGGGCTGGCGTTCAACGGGCTCACCATGGCGCTGGTCCAGCGGTTCCAGCCCGATGACGTGTTTCTGTCGACCACGCCTCTGTACCACGCGGCCACCGGCACTCGGGTGTGCTCCATGCTGGCCGACGGCCAGACCCATGTCGTGCTGCGCTCTTTCTCGCCGGAGTCGTTCTTCGCCGCCGTTGCCGAGCACCGAGTGACGATCTCGATCCTGGTCCCCGCCCAGTTGCGCCGCATCCTCGATCACCCCGGATTCGACAAGGCCGACCTCTTCAGCCTCCGCCTCATCGTCTACGGCGCGGCCCCCACCGCCGGACCGCTCATCCGACAGGCCTACGAGCGCTTCGGGTGCGGGCTGTATCAGGGCTATGGCATCTCCGAGTGCGTCACCAACCTCACCGGGCTGCTGCCCGAAGACCACGACAAGGCCATGGCCGGGCGTACTGAGCTATTGGACTCGTGCGGGCGCGTCGTGCCCGGCGTCCGGATCGAACTCCACGACGACGATGGCACCCTCGTGCCCCCGGGAGAAGTGGGCGAGATCTGGGTGAAGAGCGAGAAGGTGATGGCCGGCTACTGGCGTGACCCGGCCCAGACTGCCGAGGCCCTGGTCGACGGATGGCTACGAACCGGGGACCTGGGTCGATTCGATGACGACGGCTACCTCTATATCGTGGGCCGGGCTAAGGACATGCTCATCAGCGGCGGCGTCAACGTCTACCCCAGCGAGATCGAGGCCGTGCTCTATGACCACCCGGCTGTCGCCGAAGTGGCGGTGGTCGGTCGCCCCGACCCCGAATGGGGCGAGCGCCCGGTGGCCTTCGTCGAGCTGCGACCGGCGGAATCGCTCGACGGATTGTCCGATTGGTGCCGCGACCGCCTGGCCAAGATCAAAGTCCCCGACGAGTTCATCGCCGTCGACACCTTCCCCCGCACCGTCACCGGCAAGATCCGCAAAGTCGAACTCCGAGAACACCTCGCCACCAACTGACCAGCCAGTTGCGCCCAAGTGCGGTCCGTCAGCCGAGGTGGGGCTTGATCTCGGTGTCGGCGTCTATGTCGATGTCGAGGATTAGGGATTGGTACGACTTGCCGTGGGGGTCGGTGCGCAGGCTGCGGGACACTCCTCCGCCCAGGGCCTCGGTCATCACGAAGTTCAGGCCCTTGGTGCCGGGTAGTTCGTAGCGGGTGATCTCGCCCTTGACCAGGCGGCCGAACTTCTCCCGTACCTTTTCGACTGTGAGCTCGCGTCGCAGAATGTCCCAATTGTCGTCGTCGTAGACGAATACGCAGAGGTTTGATATGTCGCCCTTGTCGCCGGAGCGGCTGTAGGCGAACTCCCGCAGCTTCATGCGTCGATGACCTCGGTGATGAGCTTCACATCCTCGCGGGGCAACAGCGCCGGGGTGACCCCGATGGCCGGCGCCATCTGGGTGTTGACGCCGCCGCCACCTGCCGGTCCCATCCACAGGAATTGGCCCTCGAAGGCCACCGCATCGGCGGTTTCCCGGTCATCGCAGCGGGCGGCGATGCGCAGGCGCACCTCGGCCGGTTCGCCGCCGGGAAGCTGGCCTTCGAACAGAGCGCTCACTCCGTGGAGGTCATAACGGATCTCGTCGATGCCCGACTGGAACGGCTCCAGGCGCTTGGCCACCACCTCGGCGCCCAACTGGGCCCGATCCGCACAGCCCGGGCCGCCGTAGGAGATCTCGGTGACCACCTTCCATCCCTCGTCTACGCCAACCAGTACCTTGAGCGTGTCGGGGCGGGGGCGGCCCGTCGCGCCGCCGACCCTCACCCGGTCAGGGCCGATCTCCTCCACCCAGACTTGGGTGAAGTCGGCCGTGCTGTCGGGGGTGAGATAGGCGGCCGGGTCGTGGATTTCATAGGCCAGCTGAGTCTTCATGGTGCCGATGTCTACCGCCCCGCCGGTGCCCTCCATCTTGGTGATGATCAGCTCGTCGTCGCTCACGTGGGCCAGGGGAAATCCAAGATGAACGATGTCGTCGAGCACCCGGTAGGGAGGATCGACGTAGTTCCCGCCGGTGGCATGGGTGCCGCATTCCAACAGATGGGCGACGAGGGTTGCGGTGCCCATCTTGTCCCAGTCATCCAGCGCCCAACCCATCTCATAGGCGATTGGACCTACATAGAGCGAAGGGTCGGCTATGCGGCCGCCGAGGATGAACTGCGCGCCTTCATCCAGGAGATCGACGATGGGATCGGCCCCAATGTAGGCATTGGCCGACACCACCCGGGCGGCAATGGCCTGGGCGGTCACCCCCATCTCGGGCAGCTCTAAATCTTGATCGAGCACATGGTCGAGCACATCGTCGCCGTGGATCACCCCAACCCGAACGCCGTTGACCCCGTTTGCCTTCAGCCCCCTCAGCACATCGTCGGCCGCCGCAGCCGGATTGGCCGCGCCGAAGTTGCCGACCATTTTCCCACCCCGCCCCAAGAACCCGGCGAAGCGGCGCATGAGTTCGGGAATGCGCTGGTCGTGGCCGGTGGTCTCGTCATCCAGGCGGCGCACATGGGCTAGCGCCATGGTCCGCTCGGCCAGGCAGTCGAATCCCATGTAATCAACCAGCCCGCTGTCGGCCAGTTCCTGAGCCCAGTCCAGCCGATCGGTGGAATACGCCGACCCGCTGCCGATGGAAATGCCCTTGCTCATTGCCGAGCGCACCGGATGAGTTCGAAGACTTCGCGGGGACCGAGGGGAAAGGTTTCCACCTGCACGCCGAGAGGGGCCAAAGCGTCGGCCACCGCATTGGCCACCGCAGCGGGGGCGCCGATGGTGCCTCCCTCCCCCATCCCCTTGAAACCGCCTTCAGTGTTCGACGGCGTCTCGATGTGGCCGCACTCGATGGGCGGAAGTTCGGGGGCGCTGGGAATGAGATAGTCCATGAAGGTCGATGCCAGGGGGCTGCCCTGGTCGTCGTAGGCCATGTTCTCCCACAGTACGCCGCCGATGCCCTGTACGACGCCGCCGGCAATCTGGCCGTCTACGACCATCGGGTTGATCATGCGCCCGCAGTCCTCGCTGACCACGAAGCGCTCCAAGCTGACCAGACCTGTCTCGATATCCACCTCACAAATGCAGATGTGGGTGGCGTTGGAGAACGTGAACACGTTGGGCGGCTGATAACGGTGGCTGGCCTCCAGACCCGGCTCCATTCCCGGAGGCAGCCGGTCGGTGCTGCGGTAGGCCATCCCAGCGATCTCGGCCAGCGTGACCTGGCGGGCCGGCGTGCCCACCACCGAGGCCACCCCATCGCTCACCTCTATGTCGGGAGGGGCCGCCTCCAGATGATGGGCGGCAATCTGCACCACCTTGTCGTGCAACTGGCGAGCCGCGCCGATAGCTGCCCCGCCGCCGATAACCGCTGAGCGGCTGCCCCCGGTGCCGGCTCCGAAGGGAGTGGCAGCGGTGTCGCCCTGCATGAACTCGATGTCATCGAGTGCGCAGCCCAGGTGCTCGGCCACCAGCTGCGACATCGTGGTGGCCAGGCTCTGCCCATGGTCTCCGCTGCCCATGAGGATGCGCACCTTGCCGCCCGGGTCGATCCGGAGCGAGACCTGCTCGGTGGCCAAAGAGGCCCACGCCATGCCCGATGGCTCCACGTAGGAGCTGATGCCCAAGCCGAGATAGCGGCCTTCTTGGCAGGCTTCCTGCTGGCGCTGGCGAAATTCGTCGTAGGCCACCATTTCCGCGGCCTGGTCCAGGCACTCCCGCAGTGACACGTTCTCGTACACCATCCCGGTGGCGGTGGTGTAGGGAAGCTCGTCGGCAGTCACCGTGTTGCGGCGACGCAATTCCAGCGGGTCGATGCCCAGCTCGCGGGCCACATGGTCCATCATCTGCTCGCGAGCGGTGGTCTCCGACAGCCAGGGACCCCGATAGGCCGCCCGCCCAACGGTGTTGGTGTAGGCCGACTGGCTGGCGAACCCGTAGAGGGGGACGCGGTACGGGCCGGGAAAGAAGCGGGCCAAGTTGCCCGACGCGCTGCTGTGGCCGCCCACTGCATAGGCGCCGACATCTTCCACATGGCGCACGCGGCAACCGAGAATGCGAGCCTCCTCGTCCAGCGCCATCGACACTTCGAGCACCTCGGCCCGAGCTTGATTGGCTGCGGTCAGGTTTTCGCTGCGGTCCTCAATCCACTTGACCGGCCGGCCTAGATACCGGCTGGCCAGCACGATGCAGTCCTCGTCCCGGGTGACCATCATCTTCTGGCCGAACCCGCCGCCGATATCACCCATGCGCACTTGAACCTGGTGATTGGCGATTCCGAGCAGGTTGGCGAAGTGAACGTGGTACTCGTGGGGGTTCTGCGAAGACACCCAGGCTTCGAGGGTGTCGGCGAACGGAGTCCAGCTGGCGATGATGCCGCGGGGCTCCATCGGCGCATTGGTGGCCCTCGACTGGGTGAACGTGCGGGTCACCACGTGAGCGGCCGACCCGAACACCGCATCGAGTTCTGGTGGGTCGGTTGACGGCATCGACTGGGCTTCATTGGAGTCGCGCTCGGGGTGGACCAGTTCGGTTGTGTTGTCCAGCGCGGCCTGTGCTCCGATCACCGGCATCTCCGGCTCGATGTCCACCTCAACCATGTCGGCCGCATCCCAGGCGGCATACGGGCTGTCGGCCACCACCACCGCGATGGGCTCACCCACATAGCGGACATCCCCATCAGCCAGAGCCCGTAGCGGTGGATAGGGCACTTGGTCGCCGATCAATGCGGCAAACATCGGCCCCGCCAACCGATTCAGCTCTGCGGCGGTCAGTACATCGACAACGCCAGGATGGGCCTTGGCCGACTCGGTATCGATGCTCCGAATCACCCCCCTAGCCACACTGCTGCGAACAAACCGGGCATGCAGCATGCCCGGCACCCCCATGTTGGCGATGTAGGTGCCTCGTCCGGCAGTGAGCCGCCGATCTTCTCGGCGGAGAATGCGCTGTCCGACAAACCTTCCGGCGCTCACTGGGTCATCGAGCCAGGTAGCCGCCGTCGACCGGCAGGGTGACTCCGGTCACGAAGCTGCTGGCGTCACTGGCCAAGAACAGGGCCACTTCGGCGATCTCCTCGGGTTGGGACGGGCGTTGCAGCGGCACTGAGGTCTCCAGGAACTCCTTCATAAGGGGCTTGACGTCGGTACCAGGCTCCCGCCCGAAGAACAACGGCAGCATGGGGGTGTCTACCGGGCCGGGGCAGATGACGTTGACCCGAACCTTGGGGGCCAGAGCCAGGGCCAGTGACTTCCCGTAGGTGACGATTGCCCCTTTGGTCATCGAGTAGAGCGGCGAGAACGGGGAGCCCACCACGCCCGATGTCGAGGCAGTGAGGATGACCGATGCGTTGCCCGACGCCTCCAACAAGGGGACGGCCCGGGCGACGGTGAAAAATGCCGACTTCATATTGATGGCCGCGGTCTCGTCGTAGTCGGCCTCGCTCATTTCGAGCCCGGCGGGACCGGGAATGCCGGCGTGGGCATAGAGCACGTCGATCTTGCCGTGGGTTGAGCCGACCTCGGCCATCAACGCCTCGATCTGATCCACCTTGCTGACATCGAGCACGAACGAGCTGGCCGATCCTCCGGCCGCCGCTATCAGATCGACGGTCTCCCCAGCCGCTTCGCCGCGGATATCGGCCACCACTACATGGGCGCCTTCGCCAGCCATGCGGAGCGCAGCGGCCCGACCCATCCCCGAGCCCGACGCGGTGATCACTGCCACCCGTCCTTCCAGCACTCCCATATCAACCCCCATGCGACGCAGCCGCGGCGCTGGCCGCTTCTCCAATGTGTACGGGCAGGGATGCTACCCGAACGGCGAGAACCTACTATTCGCCTAGCTTGGTCCGCGACCGCGCTCCCCTAGCTGTGCCCAAGAGAGAGAACACCATGGACCCACACGACCCGCTTCACGGCTTGAAGATCATCGACTGCGACTCCCACTTCACCGAGCCGCCCGAGCTGTGGACATCGCGGGCCCCGGCAGCAATGCAAGACCGAGTACCGGCGCAAAGGACCGTCAACGGCGTCACCGCCTGGTACCTCGACGGCGAGCTGTGGGCCAGCACCGGCGGCAACACCATCCAGACCGGCCACGAGAAGATCCTCGGCAGCCATGTGGTCCAGCCCTTCGACATCATCGACACCAGTGCCTGGGCGGTGAAGGAACGACTCGAGCTATGCGACGAGATGGGGGTCCATGCCCAGATCCTGTACCCCAATGGCGTCGGCTTCTCCTCGAACCACGTATTCGCCATCGAGGACCTGGCCCAGCGGCAGATGGTTCTGGAGATCTACAACGACTTCTTCGTTGACGTGCAGCACGAGTCCAACGGCCGCTTATTCCCCCAGGCCATGCTCCCGATCTGGGACATGGAATTCACCGTGGCTGAGATGACCCGACTGCTGGACAAGGGCATCACCGGGTTCACCCTCTCCGACAAACCCGAGATGGTGGGCCTTCCCGAGCTGTGGGAGCCCTATTTCGAGCCCATGTGGGACGTGTTCAACCAAACGGGAGCGGTGGCCAACTTCCATATCGGTGCTGGCATGAGCCGGGCCGAGATGGAGACCATCCGGGGCGCCCGCTTCCAACAGGCCCGAGTGGGCGGCGAGGTCGGCCCTGAGGATTTGCCCCGTCCCATCCCTTCCGCCCCCAAGACCTGGTGGGGCCAGTTCGACCACCAGCGGCGGCTGGCCATCCACGCCACCCAGATGTACATGAGCAACGTGCGCATCATCGTCAACCTGTGCATGAGCGATCTGTTCGACCGCTACCCCAACCTCAAGGTCGTTTCTGCGGAGAGCGGCATCGGCTGGGTCCCGTTCATCCTCGAGGCCCTTGAATACCAATACGACGAGATGGTCACCGAGGCCCACGAGGTGGCCCTCAACGCCCGTCGGCCCCGGGAGTACTTCAACGACCACATCTGGGTCATGTTCTGGTTCGAGAAGTCGGCCCCGGCCAAGCTCATCGAAGATGTGGGGGTCAACAATGTGCTGGTGGAGACCGACGTCCCCCACCCGACGTGCCTGTACCCCTCTACCCGGGAGCATTTCGCCCAGGTTTTGGCCGACGTCGACCCCCATGTGAGGCGCCGAGTTCTCCAGGACAACGCCGCCGAGCTCTACGGCATAGCTGTATAAGGGGTTTCCATGCAGTTCGGCATGATCATCAGCGACGTGCCGCGTGAGGTTGACCCGATCGAGCAGTTCGACGGCATCCTGCGCCAAGTAGAGGCCGGACAGCGCAACGGTCTCAGCCATTTCGTAATCGGCCAGCACTTCTTGTACGGCGACCTGCGCTGGCTACAGCCGGTTCCCCTCCTGGCCCGCCTCGCCGCCGAGATCGACGACCACGTGCGCCTGGCCGCCACCGTGCTGCTGGCCCCCAAGTACCACCCGGTGATCCTGGCCGAGGAACTGGCCACCCTCGACATCGTCACCCGGGGCAGACTGGACGTCGGCCTAGGGCTCGGATACCGGAGCGAAGAGTTCGACTTGATGAATATCCCGTTCAACAAGCGGGTGAGCCTGTTCGACGAGTGCCTCGACATCATGAAGCTGTGCTGGGCCATGGAGGACTTCGACTACCAAGGCCAGCATTGGCAGATTCAGGGTGCTACCCCTCATATCCAATGCGTGCAGCAGCCCCATCCCCCCATCTGGATGGGAGCGCATTCCCGCAAGGGGGCTTGGCGAGCTGGTCGAGTGGGCGACCGCTTCATCATCCCGCCCGAATACGACATCGAAGAGATGCGGGTCCGTTTGGGCATCATGGCCGCCGGATTTGCTGAACGGGACAAGTCGATGGGCCACCAACCCTTGCGGCGCAACGCCTTCGTCGGCGCCACAACCGAGGAGGCCATCGCCAGCTTTGTGGAAGTCAGCAAAGACCGCTATCTCACCTACGCCCGCAAGGAGCTCGACATTTTGGACGAGGAAGCGCTCATGAACAACTTCTTCGACGAGGTGAAGGGCTCGGTGGCCGTTGGCACGGCCCAAGAGGTGATCGACCACTTCACCGAGGTGGCCCGAGAACTGCCTATAGACCCGTTCGTGGTCAAGCCCCAATGGCCCGAAATGCACATAGACGAGGTGATCGATTATCTCGACACCATGGGCCGCGAGGTCATACCCGCGCTGGCCGAAGTCCCGCCTATGCCCATCGAGGACATTCCTGCTTCGCTGGCTCCCGTGGCCGACGAGGTCGCCGAGGCACTGGAGGCCATGTGACATCAGCTTCATTCGACGAGGCCATCGCCCACACTCCGTTGGGCGATGGCCTGTTCCGCACCGCCACTCCCCCGTCGTGGATGGCCTCGGGCCGTGTTCCTGCCGGGCTGGTGGAAGCGCAATTGATGGCCGGGCTGGCGGCCACGGTCACCGATCCCCAGTACCAGCCGCTGTCGTTCACCGCTCATCTGCTGCGGGCACCTGGAGAGGGCGACTACGAGGTGCAGACCGAAGTGCTGCGCACCGGCCGCACCCTGGTAAGCACGGCGGCCAAAGTGGTGCAAGAGGGAAAGCTGATAGCCACCGCGTTGGCCAGCTTCGCCACTGACCGGCCCAGCCCTGAGTTCGACGAACTGCCCATGCCCGAGGTGGCACCGCCCACTCCCGGACGGGAGACGGACGGCTATGTGCCCGAATTCGCCTACCCCTACGGCGACAACGTGGTTATGCAAGACCGCCTCGGGCCGAAACCGTTCACCGCCCCCGACGGGCCCATGGAGCGGGTGGGCTGGGCCGGCTTTACCAAGGCCCGCCCTATTGACGCCCCCGGTCTGCTGATGATCGGCGACATCGGGATGATGGGGTGGTGGGTGCGCCTCGACCGCATGTACACCACCGCCACCTTGGATCACACCACTTATTTCCGAGCCGATCTGTCCACCATGCAGGCCGACGACATGGTGCTGCTGCAGTCGCGCACCGGGCTGGTGCGGGGCGGGTACCTCGATTGGGACCTCGACGTTTGGGCCCCGGACGGCACGCTTCTGTGCCAGTCCCGCCAGATTCTGGCCATCCTCGGACCAAGCTGACATGGCCCAGCCGGAGCCGCTTCGCATCGTGGACTTCTCGACCCACATGTCGGGGCCGCTGGCCTCGCACCTGCTGGTGGAGATGGGCGCCGATGTCATCAAGGTCGAACACCCTGTTCAGGGCGACGGCAATCGGGGAAATGAGCCCAAAATCGCCGGGATCAGCGACCTGCACCTGGCCCTCAATCCCGGGACCCGCAGCATCGCGGTCAGCACCCGGTCGCCCCACTGGGCCGACGTGGTGGCCGGGGTAACTGCGTGGGCCGATGCGGTGATCGTCGGTGCCCGCCCGAAGGACGCCGTCCGCCGAGGCCTCGACTTCCACTCCCTGCTCGAAGCCAACCCTGAGCTGGTGTATTGCGTGATCTCGGGCTACGGCCTAACGGGACCGTGGGCCGAGTACAAGGCCCACGGTCAGAACATGGATGCGCTGGCCGGACGGGTTGACATCGAGTGGAACGACGGCCAGCCCCAGACCCGGGTCGGATGGCGCTCGGCCGGGGTGCTGCTGGCCGGAGTCTTCGGGGCCATGGGCGTGCTGGCCGCCATCGTGAAGCGAGACCGGGGCGGTGGGCCGCAATTCGTGCACACCTCCATTTGGAACACCGCGCTGTGGTGGAACTGGCGCGACGTGAACACCTGGGCCAACAACGACGAGCCCTGGCACGAGTACCGCTCGCTCGGTTCCCGCTACTCCATGTATGCCACATCGGACGGCCGGGCGCTGCTCATCTGCCCGTTGGAGAAGGTCGCCTGGGAGCGGTTCTGCGACTTGGCCGGGCTGGACGGGCTCCGATCGCGGGGAGAGTGGACCCACAGCATGGACTTCGGATACGACGACGAGTACCCGATGATCGCCGAGGCCTTCAGCCGCCGCGCTTTCGACGAGTGGAACCGCCTCCTCGACGAGGCCGAGATCCCGTTCGCTCCCATTCTGACCCTTGATGAGGCAGTGAACAGCGAGCACGCCCAGCTCAATCGGGTTCTGCGGGGAGCCGAGGTTCCTGGAGGCCGGGTCCAAATGGCGGCCTCGCCAGTGCAGCTCTCCTCTGATCCTGATGAGGCTGCTCAACCCGAGATACCCGACTTGCCCCCGCCCCCCGACCTCGGGGCCGACAACGACGAGGTCCTCGCCGAAGTCGGCTTGGACCAGCTCGTCGGAGAAGACCTCTCGGGAGAAACGACATGACTAGGCCCCTCGATGGCATCCGGGTGTTGGACTTCACCCGTCACATGGCCGGCCCCTACGGCACCATGATTTTGGGGGACTACGGGGCCGACATCATCAAGGTGGAGAGCCTCCCCCACGGCGACGGCAGCCGAGGTGTCGGAACCGCGTTCGTCGACGGGGAGAGCGCTCTGTTCCTCATCTGGAACCGGGGCAAGCGCAGCCTCGCTCTGGACATGCGCACATCCGAGGGGCTGAAGGTCATCCATCGCTTGGCAGCCACTGTCGATGTAGTGGTCACCAGCTACCGGCCCGGTGTCGCCGACGAGATCGGCATCGGCTACGACGCCCTGTCGGCCATCAACGACCAGATCGTGTACGTCTCTCTCACCGCTTTCGGACCCGAGGGGCCACTGGCCCCCTATCCGGGGACCGATCCGGTGGTCCAGGCGGTCTCAGGGGTGATGTCGGTGACCGGTGAGCCTGACCGGGGACCCAGCCTGGTCGGCGTCCCGATGGCCGACTTCACTGGAGCCTTGGTCAGCGCCCAGGCCGCCATGCTCGGCCTTTTTGCCCGACAGCAAACCGGCAAGGGCCAGATGATCGACGTCTCGATGCTGTTTGCTCTGATGTCGTCGCTGACCACCCGGCTGGCTTCGCACTGGGTCGACGGCCATGATCCGGAGCGCCACGGCAGCGCCCACAGCGTGGTGGTGCCCTATGAGGCGTTCCAGACCGCCGACGGCTACGTAGTGGCCGGCGTGTGGGGAGGCGTAGACGGGTGGGAGCGCTTCTGCCAGTCCATCGGCAAGCCGGAGTTGGCCACCGATGAGCGCTACCTGACCAACCAGCAGCGGGTAGACGCCCGAGCCGAGCTCACCGAGTACCTGCAAGGCATCTTCATCACCCGGACCAGCGCCGAGTGGGAGGAGTCGTTCAACCAGCACCGGGGGCTGTTCGGGCCGGTCAACACCTTCTCGCAGATCCTCAACCATCCCCAGGTGCAGCAGGCCGGACTGGTGCAGTCGGTGGAACACGCCACCCTCGGCGAGATTCCCCAGTTGGGCCCGGTGATCGGGCTGCACGACACCCCCGGCGCGATCACCGGTCCCCCGCCGGTGCTGGGCCAGCACAGCGAGGAAATCCTGGCCGAGGCGGGCTACAGCCCAGAGGAAATCGCCGCCCTGTTCAACTCCGGGGTAGCAGGCTCAGCCTGATCCCTGAAGGCCTGAACCCAAATGCTGGCCCAGGGCTTCGGCCGCGTCCCGGGTCTCGGCGGGGTCATACGAGACGACCACCATGTTGATTACATCGGCCCCGGCTTCGCCCAATTCAGTCAGAGTTCCCAGTGTGGCGTTCCGATCGGTTAAGTCGAGCACATTGGGGTTGTGACCCCCCACCGCCGCTGGCCAGGTGGTGGCCACGGTGAACGGCTGGTCGGCCCGGGTCGAATGCTTGCGCTCTTGGCGTAGGAAGCCCACATGCTCCCGCAAGTCATCCGGAGCCATCCGGGAGGCTAGCCAGCCGTCTCCCACCGCTGCGGCCCGGCGCAGCGCGGGCTGGGAGTGGCCGCCTACAAGAATGGGCACCGGCGACTGCACCGGCTTGGGCCTCATGTTGAGGGGCGGAAACGAATGGGTTTCCCCCTCGTAGGAGGGCTGGTCTTGCTCCCACAGGGTTCGCAGGATCTCGATGCCGTCCTCCAGCAACTGCCGTCGCCGGGGGTAGTCGGCACCGAGGGCGTCGAACTCCTCGCGAAGCCACCCGAGGGTTACCCCGAAGATGACCCGTCCCCCCGACAGGTAGTCGAGGGTGGCCACGGCCTTGCCAACGATCACGGGGTTGCGCTGGGGAAGCACGCAGGCGTTGACCGCGAGCCGAATGGTGGACGTCGCCCCAGCAACAAAGGCCAAGGTGGTGAGTGCCTCCATCCGGGGGTTTTCGGTGGGATACGGATACTTGCCGTCGGCTGTGGTGGGGTTCGGGGAGGAGAACTCCACCGGAAAAGCGATGTGGTCGCCTACCCACACCGAGTCCAGCCCGGCCAACTCTGCGGCTTGAGCGACGTCCACGATGTCCTGAGCCGTGGCCGCGCCTTCATAGGGCAAGCAGAGGCCGATCTTTGGGCCGTTATAGGGCGTTTTGTCCGATCCCATAATCCCTGCCTTCGGTGACTGAGCTAGCCGGACAATAGCGGGATCACCTGGGCTCCGAACCGCTTGAGCTGGGCCATGGCGTGGGCATGGTCGTGTCCCGGCCACTGCGGCTTGTAGATGAAGTGCGAGTGCTGGACCTGGGCCATGAGGTGGGAGAGCCCCTCGGCCACATCAGAGGGGTTGCCGAGCACGAACCGATTGTCCAGCCAGTCGCGGCGGCCGAGACCGTCGTCCACGTCAAGCCCCCACGAGCGATAGGTGCCATAGCGCGACGCGGCACCTGATGACACCGCCACTTCGGCTTCGGCCGGGGTGTCGGCGATATAGACCTCCCGGCGTACCGGGATGGCCGTGAGCGCCCGATTGCCATGGGCCGCACGCTCCTCCAGATACGCCTGGTAGAGGTCGACGAGCTGTCGGTGGGTCGGGAAGGGTGCGGCGTACCAAGCGTCGCCCACTCGGGCGGCACGGCGAACCGATGCCTCCACCTGGGCCCCGACCCAGATCGGGGGGTGCGGCTGCTGGACCGGAAGCGTGGACAACTCGACATCGTCAAGCTGGTAGAAGCGGCCGTGGTGGTTGAGGGGCTGGCTGCTCCACAGCGCCCGAATGACCTCCACCGACTCCTCGAATCGTTCAGTTCGGGTGGTGCGGTCGATACCGAAGGCGTCGAATTCGTCTTGGCTGTAGCCGATTCCCACTCCCATGATCACCCGCCCTCCGGTCACCGCGTCCATGGTGGCCACTTCCTCGGCGACGGTGAGGGGATGGTGCAAGGGCAGCAGCAGGATGCCGGTGGCGACTTCGACCGACGGGAACCGCATAGCTATCGAGGTCAGATACGGGATGGGCTGGAGGTAGCGCAGCGTCGGCGCGGCAAAGTGCTGGCCCGCAACCACCAGGTCAAACCCATGATCCACAGCCATGGAGATCAGCTCGTGGTGCTCGGCGATCTGTCGGTCTACGGGCACCGAGCGATCGTGTACCGAGGTCAACAGCAGGCCGAATCTCACCGGGCCATCTTTGTTCAAGCAGACCTCAGTGTGCTGGACCCGTGTTGTCTCCGGCCCTCCCCCGTCGGTAGACAGTCGCCATGCGACGGATTGCTATACGACTGCTGGGCGCATTTCGACGGATCACCCTTCTGATTCGGAAGATGCGGGGCAAGACCCTCGACGACGTGGCCGAACAGCGGGTGGTCAGCGGCAAGGCCTGGGAAGAGTTCTGCGACTCGCTGAAGGCGGCAGGAGCGGCCATGAATTTCCCCGGCGCGCCGCGGGACCCGTTCAACCAGGCGGAGGGCTACCGGCACCTGAGCCGCCTAACCCGTGCCGGATTGATGGCCTTTATCGAGCACGCCGACCCCAATGCGCCCGTGATGCACCGTGTGGCCAACGAGACCACCAAGCTGGGCGCCGACAACCCCGACAACTACTACTACACCGCCGCGTTGAACGGGAGCTACGACTACAAGATCACCGGGCAGCGCAACACCATCGCCTACCTGAGCATCGGAACGCAGTCGGGCAACTACGGCCAGGGCGGCGGCCTGCCCCCCACCGGACACATCGAAGCCGACCAGATCGAGATGGATGCCGACGGTTGTTTCGAGCTGATTCTGAGCAGCACCCCCCAAGAGGGCAACTGGCTGCCGATGACACCTGAGACCGGCACGTTGGTGGTGCGCCAGACCTTTGCCGACCGAAACACGGAAGTCCCCGCCGAGCTGGCCATCGAGCGCATCAACTGCGCCCCTGAGGACCGCCAGCCCTCGCACCTCACGGCTAGGGCCTTGGATGAGGGGTTGAAGAATGTTGGAGCGCTGGTGATGGGCGCGCCACTGCTGTTCACAAAATGGGCCCGAGACTTCTCCAAGCACAGCAACCAACTGCCGCAGTTCGACCCCGACGTTTCACTGAACGCTGGCGGTGACCCCAACATCACCTACTACCACAGCCACTGGGCGCTGGGGCCCGACGAGGCGCTGGTGATCGAAGCCACTCCCCCGGACTGCGAGTACTGGAACTTCCAGCTCAGCAACTACTGGATGGAATCACTGGACTACCGCCACTACACGATCCACACCAACAGCCATCTCGCCGACTACGAAGCTGACGGATCGGTGCGGCTGATCGTGGCCCACCGCGATCCAGGCCTGCCCAACTGGATTGAACCCGCAGGCCACTTGCTCGGCACCATGTCGTTCCGCTGGGTGAGGGCCACCGAGGCCCCCCAGCCTCAGTGCCGTGTGGTGCCGCTGAGCAGCCTGCGGGCGTAGCCGCTTGACGTCCACCGACTACCAGAGCCCCTATCGCCCGATCCCCATTCGGGCGCTCAACCGGCTGGGCCGCGCCGGGGCGAGCATCGGGCTCTCCGGCCGCTTGGACGTCGACAAGCTGGTCAAACATGCGAGGCGCAAGACCGGGCTCTCTGACTTCGGCGACGACGGGCACCTGGAAGCCTTGCGAGTGCTGGTGGAGTCGATCAACGACGAGGCCCAGTTGACTCCGACGGGCCTGCTGATTCAGAAGTCCAGGCTGGCGGGTGCGCTGGTCCAGCGACTGCGCATTCAGGACCTGCTCAAACGACATCCCGAGATCGATGACATCGACCTCGGCACGGTCATCGTGATCACCGGGCTCCAGCGCACGGGCACGACGCTGCTTCACCGCCTCATCTATTCCCACCCCGAGATCCGGGGCATCTCCGGGGAAGAAGCACTCATACCTGTGGCGGCGACCGATGCGCCGAAACGCACCAAGCGATCACGCAAGCGGCGGGCGATGCTGGCCGAGCGGACGATTTCCTATCTGTCCCCAGATTTCATGGCGGTACACCCCATCGACCGCGAACAGCCGGAGGAAGACGTCCTGCTGCTCGACCTCAACTTCATGAGCCAATCAGCCGAAGCCATCCTGCACGTTCCGAGCTATTCCTGCTGGCTAGCGGAACAGGACCACACGGCGACATATGAGTACTTCCGCCGGGTGCTACGGGTGCTTACCTGGCAGCGGCCGGCCCGGGCCTGGGTGCTCAAGACGCCTCATCACCTGGAGTACCTCGACGTATTGCTCAAGGTGTTCAGTGGCGCAACCGTCGTGCAGACCCACCGCGATCCCCGGGTGGCCGTCTCCTCCTTTTGCAGCATGGTGGCCCACGGTCGGGGCATGTTCAGCGATCACGTGGACCCCACCGAAATCGGACGCCACTGGTGCGACAAGACGCACCGAATGGTGGAGTGGGCCATGAAGACGCGAGCGGAGACCCCCGGCGGCCGATTCGTCGACGTGTCGTACTACGACCTGACCCGCGACCCGATGACCCAGCTCCAGCGGATCTACGCGGTGTCAGGAATCGACTTCGGCGACGAAGCCAAGGGACTGGCCGAGCAGTACGTGGCCGCGAACCCGCAGAACCGCTTCGGAAAGCATCACTACCGGCTCGAACACTTCGGTCTGAGCGAACAGATCATGGACGAGACCTTCGCGGTGTACCGAGAGGCCTATGCCATCCCCTTCGAATAGGCCACAAGGTCGGGTAGCTGGCTCAGGCCGTCTTCTCGCCAACTAACCAGTCTCTTAGACCGTCGTTAGCATCGGCAGGAAATTCAGGAAATGGCGGATCAGACTCATTATCCACAAGTGCAAATACTACTCCTCGTTCTGGATGGTCGAGGATCCAGCCCTGCGGCGTGGTGAAGTACCATTCATTGCCGTCGTTCCGAGTGTTCCACCAAACGCCTTCGAGGGGATCGTTGTTTGGCTGTAGGTAGATAACGTTTTGAGAGCCGATGGGCAGTACAGAACGCAGCTGTGCAATATCCGAATCCATTGGTCTAGGCAACTGAACGTAATATCTTGTCTTGTCGTCGGTCTCAAACACGAGATTAAGGGTTACGCCTTCGGGTTCTGTCTCAGAAGGGCCAAAGAAACGTCCGTTCTCGATATCAACCAGCGTCGCTTCAACGACGACAGTTGAACGCTTAGCCAGATCCTCGACTGTGGTTGCCGGATTGTAGTCGAATGCAAAGGACTGAAAGTATGAGTCGTAGGAATAGGTGAATATTTCCTCGGACTCGGTAGTGGACCCACATGCAACCGCTATCAGGGCTGCGGAGATGAGTGCAAGACCTCGAAGCAGGCGAACTTGAATTCGACAATTGGCCGACTTCTGAGTTGTTCGGTTTGGTGAGTTGGGTGATGGCCTCATGAGTCTTCAACCTCCAGGTCGTCCATGTGGTCGAGCGTGTGTTGCACATAGGTCCGAGAGGTGGATGTACCCGACATCATGCAACCCCAGCCGCTTGAATGGTGGGTTGCTCCAGCTGAGTGGCCTACTTCGTGACAAATGGTTTTACGCCTTTCATTAGCGGGAAGCGTCCCGGTGTTGCTTGAAATACGAATGTCGGCGTTGTCGCACACGTTTCCATTTCTATCATCACATTGATATAGACCTCTATAAGCATCACATTGATATAGACCTCTATAAGCAGTCGTATTGAATCGTTGAAAGTGAATGTCGGTACCAGAGTTACAGCTTTGGAGGGACCCTCCGCTGAAATTAGTGGAAGAGTTGAGATAGCGCATTGATGCTCCGGCATGAAGACGAAGAGAGTTCCAAGTGAAATTGGTCGACCAGCAGTAGTCATGATCGTGGTTATCAGCGAGCCATCCGGTGTTTGAGCCGCCAACACCGAAAGGGTCGGCAGTTGCTGGAGTAGCCATACTGAATATGGCGGTGAGTGCTACGGTTATAAGCGCTGAACCTGTTTTCATAGTACCCATTCCTTTTCTTCTGCTTGCGACTATAAGGAGGACCCGCGGCTTGATCAACCAAAAGGACTGTCAAAACATGACAAGTTTTTTGTCATGTTTTGACACTTGACAAATATGGAATGGGCGTGTAATTGAGTTGCTCCTGCTAGCCTGAGAGATAGACGGTCCAGCGCCTGGGTGCTCAAGACACCTCATCACCTGGAATACCTCGACGTATTGCTCAAGGTGTTCAGCGAGGCAACGGTCGTGCAGACCCACCGCGATCCCCGGGTGGCCGTCACCTCCTTTTGCAGCATGGTGGCCCACGGTCGGGGCATGTTCAGCGATCATGTGGACCCGACCGAAATCGGACGCCACTGGTGCGACAAGACGCACCGAATGGTGGAGTGGGCCATGAAGACGCGAGCGGAGACCCCCGGCGGTCGATTTGTCGACGTTTCGTACTACGACCTGACCCGCGACCCTATGTCCCAGCTCCGGCGGATCTACGAGGTGGCAGAAATCGACTTCGACGACGAAGCCCGGAGAATGGCCGAGCAGTACGTGGCCGCGAACCCGCAGAACCGCTTCGGCAAGCACCACTACCGGCTCGAACACTTCGGCCTGAGCGAACAGGACATGGACGAGACATTCGCGACCTATCGGAATGCCTATGCCATCCCCTTCGAATAGGCCAGTGAGGGACTAAACCCTGTCTACAAACGGTTCCTGGTTGTTACTGGGAGGAGTGCAATAGTGGGGGCGGCGACGATAATGGGGGTCAACTGGCCGGGATCCTCATGGGCTGGCGTCCGGCCAGGAGCCTTCGAGGTCGTCAAGCCGCTTCTTGCCGCCTTCAACGAGTTTGGAGATGAACATGAATTCTGCACCAGCGATCATCTTTATGAGGTCGGCTCGGGTTTTGACCTTGCCGCATTTGATCGCGTCGTTGTAGGCGATTCTGAGCAGGTCGTCTGCTCGTTCCAGCATCTGGAAAGCTTGGACAAGGGTGAGTTGAGGTGGGGTTTGGTCGGCCATCAGCTCGCCTTCTGCTCGTAGGTTCTTAGGTAGTCGGCTACCGCCTGGGCGATGAGGCATCGCGCGCGGCATTTGCTTTCTTCGGAGCGGCATTTCTCGGCGTCAGCTCGACCATCAGTGAGATGGTGGGATGATCGGCGGTCCAGCGCCCATTCGATCATTTCGTCCAGCGTGTACTCGCTCATGCCCATGCCAGCCCCTCCTCCATCGGTCCTCATCCATCCGCTGGCTCTAGATCCACCGATGAAGAGCATGCAGAAGAGGCGGGGACCTGATGTTGTACTCCTGTCCGGAGCAAAGCCACGCTACACACCAGGCAACTCTCTGCCAACCACCTCTGCACTCAACCGTTGCCATCAGCCGTTGCGTCGGCCACTTGCCACAGGTTCTCCAAGACCACCGCTCAGTGAACGACCAGCGCCGCCGAAGCCCTCCGCACAATGACACTCATGTAGCGCAAACGCCCCGCTTGCAATACAAACGGCCCACAAAACGGCGTTAGCTCGACGTTGGCCGACTCCCAACCTCCTTGGCATCACAGCGCGAGCCTTGCGCTTTATGGAACCAAAGGTCTACAAACTGATTTCCAGACACCACATCGTCAAAGCGATCAACCGGTATGACTGGCTCGGGGCGGCAAGGGTCCAAGTTCACCTGATGTGCGGCCAGTCTCACCAGTGACGCAGCACTAGCAGCCAGGAACATGGCCTCCCGCCGCGCCGACGCCACCAAAGTCGTCGGCAGGCGGAACTTCACCCTCGACCAACCCCGCAGCGCTCTCGGCGTTCATCACCGACGACTACGTTCGTTTCGATATCAAGGTGGCCGTAGACGACCATCCTCCCTCCATACCTGGCCCACACCGCGCTCCAGCTAGTCCGCAATAATGAGATGTTGCTGCGGTACCGGATACCTCGCTATCGACGATGTGCTCACCGACAAATGGCAGCGCCATCCCACCACCTGAGACGCCGGCTGCACCACGCTGGCCGAGCACTGCGCTCGCTATAGTACCGCGGCCCGCTTGCTGACAGACACACTACTGAGAGCCCCTCCGATCTAGTTTCGCTGGTGCGAACCTGGTGGAAGTCCAGGGAGGCATTGGCCGCTATTATGCGCCTCGTGCCGCTCCAGTCACATGCCACCCACACCAGAGTCATAAGTGCCGCTATGGGGCACATGGCCAAGCTCGCCGCCAAGTCCGAGCGTGGGTTCCGCACGATCAGAGGGGCCGAGAAAAACGGCAAGGCGATGGGAGAAGCCACAGTGGACCTCTTCGCGGCCATCAGGGCAGCCCTCGACGATGGCTACCTGCCCGAGCAGATCAAGAGCTGGTTCCCCGCCACTGCCCGCAGCCCCGTGGCAGGCCCGGCCCTTGAGCGCATGATTGACCGAGCCATGGTGATCAACCTCAAAGGCTGACCACTCGCTGGGCTAGTGGCCACTGCTGCCATCATCACATCCAGAGTTGGTGGTACCACTGCTCTTGTTACTGCTGCGGCAATCACTATCGCATGCACAATTTGGCCAACTGGTCTATCGGGCGAAGCTTATTTTGAGAAGCGACCCAAACGCGTCCGGGCGGACTGCCAGGAGGTGTCTTACCAGCTCGACCGCAAAGTGGTGGCGAGGTGACAAGCGACGATGCCACTCGTGTAGTGCTGGCCGGTGAGCGGGCAGCGAACGGAACCGCCTTGGCCCGATTCCATCGACGGCGGCCCATCTGTTCCGTGGGCGATTTCTAGTTATCGGTTTCCGGGCCTCCCTCATTTATTGACCTAGAGACCATCCGGCGGGCTTCCTCTGCGGTCCGCTCGTTGCGTCGCCTCCACACCCACCAGACCCACAGGGTCAATACCGCTGCTGCCGCCCCCATCCAGTTGGCCACCTCCTGGGTCAAAGAAGTGGGATCGTCGGCGCCATCGGGTCCCATGGCCACAGCGGTGACCGTCCCTACTGCCGCGGTCACATCGGGCTTCACCAACCCGAACACCCAACGCACCTCATCGACCGCCGTCAGCCCGGCCCACAACGTCAGCTCCCACAGACCCAGGGCCGTAAGGCGGGAGGCCTCGGAGTCGCACCCGGGCCGAGGTCAACGGGCTGGGTGAAGGCCTGGCAAAAGGCAAGGGTCGCGGCGATGATGTGTCCCACCGTCGTGGTTCCCTTCGGTGGCAGGTCCCATGATGGCCGTGTTTGCAGGGGTCCTGTCAAGCGTGTTGTGATCCAATCTGTTCAACGTTACCCTCACGGTTATGACACGATTATCTAGGAATAGACTGAGGCATACCGATAAAGATTACGAGAAGGTGATTCAGGAAGCAGAGACGAAGGGATGGAGAGTGTCCCAGGGGGCGAAGCTACATTTCAGAGCAGTTTGCCCAACCGGAGAGTGCTCTGCGGGCTTGGCCTCGACGCCCAAGAATCGCCGGGACTTCAAGCGGTTTCAGGCCAAGCTGCGGAATTGCCTGCATTGCTGACTCAATTGGAGAGTCAGGCTTCCAGATCGGCGAGTTCTTCACATTTGATCGACAGCGCCGAAATGGTGGGCGAGGTCGCCCTCTCGACTGCCATGCGTCTAGGCGCCCAAGAGCTCTCTGCGGAACCGCCGCCTGCTCACTCCTCGCCCAGCCACAACTAAGCGGTTATGCCGCCGTCGAGGTTGTAGCAATTCGACGGGCCGATCGGGATGCCGTAGTCCCCTGGCGGGCACTGCCACGACGCGGTCTGGCGGCGGTAGGGTACGCCGAATGCGCCGAAGCCCAGAGTGCTATCAGCGCAGTGGTACGCGGCCACGTTGTCGCAGGTCAACCTCCACCTGCCGCGCTCCGGCACGCCCGACTCGCAGTGCTCAACCGGGTCGGTTTCGATGGTGCGCTGGCAGAACTCCCGACCCAGCCTTGGGGAGACCAGCGTGTACCCTTGCGAGCATCGCGGCTCGGCGTTCTGCTCAGTCACGCCCTCATCGACACATCTCGTCCGAGTTCCTTCCAGGTCGAACCCTGACGGATGGGTCAGCGTGGTTGAGGGTTCGCGATTGATTGCCCTATTGGTGGGAGTTATTCGTAAACCGTCACACCTCAGGAATAGAGTGTTAGGTGTGTATGAAACCTAGGGGTCGAAATGAGCATTAGGTCGAACGCAGCATCGAACGCATCCGAGATCACGAGTGAGTTGCGCTTCCGCAACCGAAAGCTGTCGAAGGTCAAACTCCACAAGCTGCTTTTCTTCATCCAGGCAGAGCACCTCGCCTGGTACGGAACCCCGGCGTTCCCAGAGAATATTCAAGCCTGGAAGAACGGTCCGGTCGTCGCCAGGCTCTGGCACGAGGAAAAAGATTCCGGTCGTTGCGAGCCAGAGGAAGCCCTCGGATTGCCGGACACTCTCGATGACGTAATAACGTTTGTCCTCGCCCGTTTCCGTGGGATGCCTGGCAGGGACCTCGTTGAGATCACACATAACGAGGGACCGTGGTTCGAGGTGACGGCGGGCGGGACCGAAATCCACAATCAAAACATCCCACATGACGCCATGCGTCAATACGCCCAACGGTTGCCCGCGGAGCTGGAAGCAATCCGTGAGGCACTCAAAGATACCCCTCGGAACCGCCCATTCATAGCCGACACCCGCGAGGACCTGGACAGCTTCTTCGCCGCGTAATACAGGCCCGCAATGCCATACCCCCGCTGGAAAACGAACGCTTTGTCGCGTTGGAGGGGGTTCAGTTGCGTGCGCGACATCTCACCGAGCGAAGAAGCCGATGCCAAGCTATTCATCAGGAGGCTTGAAAACGACCCTTTTGACATAATCGCCAGAAGGGACCAGGCCGGTGAGTGGTACGCCATCGTCTCCGGCCAGTACGGGCGGCGCATCGGCGTCGGCTACCTGATAGACAAAGCTCGCTGCGAAGTCAACGTCTTTGGATTCGAGTTCCTTCCGCCATTGCAAACAGGCCCTGAGGAGGAACCATGATGGGACTCGACGACTTCGGGAACCTGCCCAGCTATGCGATCCTCGGTAACCATTTCCCCGTCCCACGGGTTCGTAAACACCATCTAGTCTCTTGTCCCATGTCCAACCACCACCAATCCATGCAAGCCCAAGACGATGCCGACGCCATCTTCAACACCATGGCCCGCTTCACCGTCGAAATGGACTGGGCCATTCACACCCTCGAAAAGGGTCTAGACCTCGACCATACGCTTCAAGTCGAGGGCCGAGACCTCCTACTCGCTTTGCAACTACTTAGAGACTTCGCCTTGAACGGCACTCGATGCTGCGCCCTGGCACGAGGCGCTCTCCTGATGGAGTACATGCGAAAGCCCCGCACCCGAGCCGAAGGGGCCGCCGCCCTTCAACCAAAAGTCGCTGAGTCCCAGAAAGCCCTACGAGAAGCTAGTGCCATCTACATGGCCTTCCTTGAAAGACTCCCAGGCGCCGATATCGATCACATCACGGGCAACAAACCCCCCAGGAAACCCCCACCGTATCCCACAGACCTCTGAGTCTGTTCCCCGATTCGAGCCCAGCCTACCCCCCTTCGGCCTGGTATCGCCCTTGTTTGTTGGTGCCGGAAATGGGTTGGCGATGGCAATCGGTGTGAGTCAGAAAGACAGACAGGCACTGAAAGGACATCCGAACTTGGGCCACAGGCTGTCGACCTATGACTGTTGACGGGAGCTCATCGTCCCCAGAGATCACCAATAGGCCACCCGATGCAACCCCACCTAAGCGCCTATCAGCGGGCGATCATAGCTACCATAAGAAAATGACTAATCGACCTCATGAGTTCGACTACACACCATGCTGTCCAAAGTTTGAACCAACCGGCGGCTACGCCTTTGGATCTCGACGAGAAGGTCAGCCTTGGAAAACCACAACCGTGACCGGCATATGTTCAGACCACGGAGAACAGGACATTCCAGTAACAGGAATCCCTGCCTCCTGACCTGCAAAACTCTCTCTTCGTTCTCCACCCCCGCCACATGACCAAGGTCGCAGGATACGTTTCACAGGCCTGTATCTGCATGTTTTGTATAGACAACGCATGGCGCAACTCATCAGGTACCGATCTGACACCGACAACGAGGTACCTTTTGCCATGACACGAGTGCCAAAGAAGCGGACTGTGGTCAACGCGATCACCGGGGCTGTTCGCGACTTCCGCAATCTGAAGACCCCCGATGTCGACCCGGTTCCCGACGACGTGCGGATCGACGGCAAGACGTGTCTGATGACTGGGGCCAACAGCGGATTGGGCCGGGCGGCTGCAATCGAGATGGCCCGGCGGGGAGGCAACATGATCCTGGCCTGCCGCCCCGGCCACGACGACACCTGCGACGAGATCAAGGATGCGTCGGGATCGGAGACCGTGGAGATGGTCGAGGTGGACCTGGCCGATGTCCGCTCCGTGCATCGCTGCTGCGACGAGATGCAGCGAAGCGGCATACGCATCGACATCGCGCTCATGAACGCGGGCTTGATGACGCCCACCGCGAGGGAGACCCCGCAGGGGTACGACACCATGTTCGCTGTCCACTTCTTGTCCAAGCGAGTGATGATCGACCGCTGGCTGAAGGACGGCGTCATCCGTCCTGCGGAACAGGGCGGCGAGCCGCCGAGGATCGTGTTTGTCTCATCGGAGTCGCACCGGTCCTATGAGGCCATCGAGTTCGATCACTTTGGCGAGTACTCCGAATACGGGATCAAAGAGAGCATGCGGCACTACGGCCTCAGCAAGCTGGTGTTGAGCACCTACGCCACTGAGTTGTCGCGCCGCCTGAACCCGAGCGCAGGCACTGAGGTGGCAGTGCACGCGCTGTGCCCCGGTGGCGTCTCCACCAGAATCGCCCGCGATGCTCCTGCGCTGCTGAAGCCGATCGTCAACCCGGCGTTGCGGCTGTTCTTCCGGTCCCCCGAAAAGGCCATTGCGCCGATCATCTATCTCTGCTGCGCTCCGGAAGCAGGAACGTCCACCGGGATGTACCTCCACCTGATGAACCGCAAGCAGGTGTCGGAGAGCGCGGCCGATCCTGACAACGGTGCCAAGTTGTGGGAAGTCAGCGAAGCCATGGCGGCGAAATCCCGGGACGCCACCTGAACCCTGCGCCGCCGTTTCCCCGGGCTATTTGTGGATGTCCCGGTGAACGACAAGGGGGCGGACACCGAGTTCTGCGTTGTCGCTGAGGCGGCGGTTTATGTCTTCGGCAACGAACACCGAGCGGTGGTGGCCCCCGGTACAGCCGAAGGCGATGGTGAGATACGACTTGCCCTCCCGCACGTAGGCGGGCACCAGCATGGTCAACAGGTCCTCGGTCTTTTGGAGGAAGGTCTCGGCCATGGGCTGGCCGTTGAGCAGGAAGTCTTTCACCGCCTCGTGTTGGCCGGTGAGCGGGCGGAGTTCCTCCACCCAATGGGGGTTGGGCAGAAAGCGACAGTCCAGAACCAAATCGGCGTCGAGCGGGATGCCGTGCTTGAAGCCGAACGACATGATCCGGGTGGTCACCGACTCCGGCCCGGCGTCCAGGTCGAACACCTCGTCGACGAAACGGTTTAGCTGGTAGATGCTGTACTCGGAAGTGTCCACCACCACATCGGCCTCGCTGCGGAGATAGCCCAAAGCCTCCCGTTCGGCCTCGATGGCGTCGGACACTCCCATTGGAGAGGTGCCGGCGAAAGGGTGGCGGCGCTTGGTGTTCTCGAACCGCTTCACCAACTCTGGGGTGGAGGCGTCGAGGAAGAGGATCCGCACCGAGCCATCGGCAGATTCCTTGAGGTCGGCCAGAGCAGGGGCTACCTCGTCGTGGTAGAGGTTCAGGCCGAGCACAAGGCCCACTCGGGAGACGCCGCTGTCGGGGGCGTCGGCGAACTCTCGAACCTTGGGCAGCAGGGCGGGCGGCAGGTTGTCCACCACGTACCAGCCCAGGTCTTCGAAGTGGTTGGCGGCCTGCGACCGGCCCGCTCCCGACATCCCGGTGATCACCACGAACTCGGCCACCACTTCAGGCTAACGGCCGAGATGGGATCGCTCTGGCTATTCCCGAATCGCGGGGTTGAAAGGGCGGATTAGGACGACTGGGGCTCTTTCCGGCACACCAGCACCAGCAGACGGGGAATGGTCTCGGCCTGGAAGTATTCCGGAGCCGCGGCCAGAAAACCCGGCGGCGGGGCGGGCTCCAGCATGCGGTCGATAGCCAGCCCTGCGTCGCGCAGTGCATTCACATAGCGGCTCAGCGGGCGGTGTACGAACGGTAGGAACACATCCTTTTGCACCTCTTCGATCATCACGCTCTCCCGCAGGTACGGACCGATCCGCCAGTACTGCTCGGGCGGGTCGAGAATGTGGTCATCGATCCAGCCGCTGTCGGGGGTTTGCAGCAGGGGATGGTTCAAGAACAGCAGGAACCGCCCGCCGTCGCGCAGCATCCGGGCGGCCTCGTCCACTGCGGCGTCCATGGCGTCGATGTGCTCGAACACCAAGCAGGCCACCGCGGCGTCGAACGATTGATCAGCCAGCGGCAGCGCCTCGGCCTGACCTCTGGCGTAGACCGGTCCCCCGACTCGGCGGGCTGCCTCGGCTATCTGGGCTCGGGTGGGGTCGACCCCGACCACCAGGGACGCGCCCAGCCCGGCCGCCAGTCGGGAAAGCTGCCCTTCTCCAGCACCGATGTCAAGTAGCCGGTCGTACCCGGCTAACAGCTCAGCGGCCAGCGGGACAATCAGCTCGGCGTACTCGGGGTCGGCTCCGTCGGTGCACTGTTCTTGCCACCACCCGGCGTTTTGCTCCCACAGGTTTTCGCCAGGAAGTTCTGCACTCATTGCGGGCCGTGGAGCTTCTCATACACCGAGTGAGCCACCGCGTCGGGAAGCCAGCTCAACGCCTCCAGGTCATCCAGCGAGGCCTGCTCTACCGCTCGCACCCCGCCCAGTTCTTTGACCAACCGGGTTCTGCGGGCCGGGCCGAGGCCATCGATGCCGTCCAGCGACGATTTGGTCATCCGCTTGCCCCGCAGTTGCCGGTGATAGTCGTTTGCGAAGCGGTGGCTCTCGTCTCGAATGCGCTGCAAAAGGTACAGACTCTCCGACGGTCGGGGAATCTCCACCGGTTGGGGTTGGCCGGATACGAACACCTGCTCGAACTCCTTGGCCAGCCCGGCCGGAAAGATCTCACCGTCGAGGCCCAGTTCGGCTAGCACCCGCTCGGCCACGCCGAGTTGCCCCTTGCCGCCGTCCACAACCAGCAGCTGGGGCGGATAGGCGAACTTCCCTCGCTCCTCCACCGGACGCTCTCGCTCAGCCAGGTAGTTGGAAAGTCGGCGGGTGAGCACCTCCTCCATGGCCGCGTAGTCGTCGTTGCCGTCCACCGTGCGCACTTTGAAGCGGCGGTATTCCGACTTGCGGGGCAGCCCGTCTTCCATGACCACCATCGAGCCCACGTAGTCCGAACCCTGGAGGTGGCTCATGTCGTAGCACTCGATCCGCAGGGGGGCCTCGGGCAGGCCCAGGCAATCTTGGAGGTCGTTTAGGGCTCGGGCCCGACTGTTATGGTCAGATGTCCGCTTGAGCCGGTGGCGGGTGAACGCATCAGCGGCGTTGCGAGCCACCGTCTCCTGAAGCTTGCGCTTGGCCCCCCGCTGAGGCACTGAGATGCCCACCTTGGAGCCCCGTTGCTCTCGCAGCCACTCCTCGTACAGCTCCTGGTTGTCGGGCAGGTCGGGCACCAGTACCTGCTTGGGTCCGCCCAGCGGGTTCTCCTCGAAGTACAAGCGCTCCAGCACCCGGCTCACCAACTCGGAGCGGCTGAGTTGGCCGGCTTTGTCGACGATGAATCCCCGACGGCCCATCACCCGGCCCTTGCGCACGTAGAATACCTGGCAGGCGGCCTCCAGCTCGTCGTCCACCAGGCCGACCACGTCGTAGTCCTCCGATCGGCCCCCCACCATTTCCTGGCCCTCGATGGCCTTGCGCACGCTGGCCAGCCGATCTCGGCTGCGGGCGGCCTGCTCGAATTCCAGGGAGGCCGAGGCTTGGGCCATTTCGTCCTCCAGCCGCTTCACCACCTCGTCGGTGTCGCCGCCGAGAAAGGCCAGCAGGTCGTCCACCAATTCGTCGTAGTGCTCCTGCTCTATCTCCCCCACGCACGGCCCGGCGCACTTCTCGATGTGATGCAGCAGGCACGGCCGGCCCAGTCGGGCGTGGTGGTTGAACTTGTTGTCGCTGCACGTGCGGATGGGAAACGTGCGCAGCAACAGGTCGAGGGTGTTCCGGATGGCGTAGGCGTGGCCGTAGGGGCCGAAATAGCGGTTGCCCTTCTTCTTGTGACCTCGGATAACCATGGCCCGGGGCCACTCGTCCACCATGGTCACGCACAGGAACGGGTAGCTTTTGTCGTCCCGATAGCGGACGTTGAACCGGGGCTGGTGCTGCTGGATGAGGCTGTACTCCAGCATCAGCGCCTCTACCTCGGTATCTACCTGGATCCAATCCACCGATTCCGCCGCGGCCACCATCTGAGCGGTGCGGGGCGCCAGGTAGGCCGGGTTTTGGAAGTAGCTGCCTAGGCGAGATCGGAGATTCTTGGCCTTGCCCACGTAGATGACCCGTCCGTGCCGGTCTTTGAACTGGTACGAACCCGCGGCGTCAGGGATTGTGCCGGGAGGGGGGCGGTCCATCATGCCCTTCCCATCCTATGAGCCGGACCAGCGCCGGTTGCCCTTGAGTCGACCTTGTCGTTTGCCCTTTGACTCTGTGTTCTGGACGGGTATCATTTTCCCCACGCCGGCCAGGTTTCCGGCGACATATCTAACTCTGAGGCCGACATCCCCGTGGCGAGGCGACCTGGCTGCCCCCACCGGCCGCTAATTGGAGTTCTCTAACCTCACGGAGGTTTCCAAAACATGTTGCGCGTGCAGCGACCGCTACCTGAGCGGTACACAACGGCATCGCCCGAGCAATTGGCGGGCTGGATCGCCGACGCCAAGGAGACCCTGGGCGACCGGCTGTTCATTCTCGGGCACCACTATCAACGCGACGAGGTCATGGCGTGGGCCGATGCCCGGGGCGACTCCTTCCGCTTGTCGGTGCTGGCCCAGCAACGCCCCGCGGCCGAATACATCGTGTTCTGCGGTGTCCACTTCATGGCCGAGTCGGCCGACATCTTGACCGGGGATCATCAGCAGGTAGTGCTTCCCGACCTGAACGCGGGCTGCTCCATGGCCGACATGGCCGACATCGACCAGGTGGAAGAGGCCTGGGACGAGCTCGCCCGGGTGACCGACATCGACCGGGTAGTGCCCATCACCTATATGAACTCGGCCGCCAACCTGAAGGCGTTCGTGGCTCGCCACGGCGGTGCAGTGTGCACGTCGTCCAACGCCCGAGCGGTGCTCACCTGGGCGCTGGAGCGGGGCGATCAGGTGCTGTTCTTTCCCGACCAGCACTTGGGCCGCAACACCGGCTTCGACATGGGATACGACGAGAGCAATATGGCGGTGTGGAATCCCCGCTTCGACTTGGGCGGTCTGACCGAAGCCGAGTGCAAGGAGTCGGTGCTGCTGCTGTGGAGAGGGCATTGCTCTGTGCACCAGCGGTTCCAACCCGACCATGTGGCCACCTTCCGCGCCGAGCACCCCGACGGGATCGTGGTGGTCCACCCCGAGTGCAGCCGGGAGGTTTGTGCCCTAGCCGATCAGGTGGGCTCCACCGACTACATCATCAAAGCGGTGGCCGCGGCGCCTGCTGGCTCGGTGATCGGGGTGGGCACTGAGATCCACTTGGTGAGCCGGCTGAACGACGAGACCCCAGACAAGACGGTGGTGTCGCTCGATCCGCTGATCTGCCCGTGCTCGACGATGTTCCGCATCGACGCCGCCCATCTGGCCTGGACTCTGGAGGGACTGGCAGAGGGCAAGATCCGCAATCGCATCACCGTGGATCCCGAAATCGAGGCCGATGCCCACATCGCCCTCGACCGGATGCTGAGTATTACCTAGTTCTCTCGATCCACGCTCAGCTCGGCGTAGCGCTCCACCGCGTGGTGGTAGTGCTGCAAGCTCGGTTCGTTGCGCCCGAACAGAACCTCGGCGGTGGCCCCGCTCTTGAGGGCGTTCTGAATCTGGAAGCCGACCCAGTAGTCCTCATCGCGCACGGCTTGGAGCACTAGGGCGCTGAACTGCTCGGCTACTTCGCGCTCTTCATCAGTGGACGGCTCGTGGCGGCAAAGCACCGTCTGGATGGTGAGGCTGGTGTCGGCGGTCGGGCCCGGAAACAGCTGGCTCAGCAGGCAGAAGTCGCCCAGGATCCCGGAGATCGAGACGTTGGGGAAGATCGAGTGGATCAGGCGGATGTGCTCGTCGAGATTCCACTCGTCCTCGGGCTGGCCGACCAGCTTGGGCAGCGACTTGCGGCCGAACACGATGCGCTGGTGGGGACCCCAGGTGTCGTGGGCCATGAGATTGCCGATGGTATTCAGCCCGACAGTTTTGGGGTGGAGCCGCTCCTGGTGATAGCCCTCCAGGTAGCCGTCCCATGCCACCTTCCAGCCCGGCCCATCGAGCGTGCGCTGCTCGAAAATGTGCCACTGGTCGAGGTCAAGGGCGGAAACATAGGGGGCAAAGTCGCCCAAGAAGGTGTCGATGTCAAAGGTGACGCCGGGAGTGAGGCAGGCGAACACGAAGCCGGCCTTCTCGGCACAGGCCAGCGGGGTGAGCGACAGGTGGTCTCGGTCGACGTCGCCGAAGGTGTGGGCCCCGAACATGCCCACCAGGTCGCCCGCGGTGTCGTAGGTCCAGGCGTGGTACGGGCAGCTCAGCCGCTGAGCCGACCCCGATCCGGGCACACAAAGCGGCGACCCCCGGTGGCGGCACACGTTCAGAAATGCCCGGGCCGCACCGTCGGCCCCTCGGGTTAGCAGCACCGGAACCCCCATGACGTCCATGGCTTTGTAGGTGTCGGGGCCGGGGAGCTCTGAGCCGAGGGCCAGTGCCAGCGGCAGGTGCTTGAAGATTCGGTCGGACTCGAATTCGAAGCGGTCTTGGTCGAGGTAGGCGTGAACCGACTGGCGCATCACGTCGGGGGCTAGATCGGTGGTGTCGTCCTGCCACAGTTCGAAGACCCGGCGGGTCAAGTCCCGGATCGCGTCGTCGGTGTAGGCCATCAGCCAACCCTACCTAGTGGGGAAAACTGACTTGGAACCAGACTGGGCCGCGGTTGCAGCCTGCCTTCACGACCGACGGGCCAGGTATTCCTCGCGAAGGGGCTTCTTGTAAAGCTTGCCGGTGGGTAGCCGGGGGAAGTCGGCCCGGAAGTCCACCACCCGGGGCACCTTGAAGCCGGCTAGCTGCTGGCGGGCGAAGCTGCGTAGCTCGTCGGCCAGGGCATCGGAAGGCTCGATTCCGTCCTCGAGTTTCACTACGGCATGGACGTACTCCCCCATCTCCTCGTCAGGCAGCCCGATCACGGCCACGTCGGCCACTTTGGGATGCAGGGCGAAGCAAGCCTCAATCTCCTGGGGGTAAATGTTGACCCCGCCGCTGATGATCATGAACGTGGCCCGGTCGGTGAGATAGAGGTAGCCGTCGTCGTCGAGGTAGCCGACGTCGCCCACCGTGGACCAGTTGTCATGTTGGGGATGGCGGGAGTCCTTCGTCTTCTCCGGGTCGTCGTGGTACTCGAAGGTCCGCTCTTCCTGCTCGAAGTAGACGACGCCAGGTTCTCCGGGTCCGAGCTCGTGGCCGTCGTCGTCGCAAATGTGGGGGATGCCCATGATCGCCTTGCCCACCGACCCCTTGTGGTTGAGCCAGTCTTCGGCGCCGATAAAGCACAGCCCGTTGCCCTCCGTGGCGGCGTAGTACTCCTGCACGATGGGACCCCACCACTCGATCATCTGCTCTTTGACCGGAATAGGGCAGGGGGCGGCAGCGTGGACCGCCATCTTTAGCGACGAAATGTCGTAGCGGTGGCGGATCTCTTCGGGAAGCTTGAGCATGCGGATGAACATGGTGGGCACGAGCTGGGTATCGGTTACCGAATACTGCTCGACATAGGCCAGGAAGCGCTCGGGGTCGAAGCGGTCCATGATCACCGCAGTGCCGCCCAGTTCGTGTACGCCGGCGGTCCACATCAGCGGGGCGGAGTGGTAAAGCGGCGCCGGAGTCAGATACACCGAGTTCTCGTCCATCCCCAGCAGGTGGTGCTCGAGCATCCCGATGCCCGAGAGGCTGGCATCGTGGACCTCCACGCCGGTGAGGGGCCTCAGGATCCCCTTGGGACGACCGGTGGTGCCCGACGAGTACAGCATCACCTCGCCCTTGGGCAGACGGGGCAGCGGCTCAGAGGGCATGGCGGCCACCGCTTCCTCGTATGACTCAAACCCGTCGGCGGTGCCGTCGATCATCAGCTTGTGCTGACAGCCTGGGATGAGGTCGAGCATCTTGGTGGCGGCATTGGCCATCGCCGCAGTGGTAATCAGCGCGGTCGATCCGCTGTCGTTCACCAGATAAGCCGCCTCCTCGGGTGACAGATAGCGGTTGATGGTGGTGAAGTACAGGCCCGAGGTCATCGCCGCCCAAAAGGCCTCGTAGAAGCGGCGGTTGTTCTCCGCGAAGATCGAGATGTGGTCGCCCTCCCGCAACCCCCGCTCGTGGAGGAGTTGGGCCAACCGATTGGCCGCGTCATTGAGCTCCCGGTAGGTGGTGACCTCTCCCGTGGAGGCCATGATCTGCGCCGGCTTATCGGGCGTGGTTTGGGCGTGCTTCCCCGGATACATTCGTGTTTTGGTCCCTCGTGGTCAACTGCCAGAGGGAGAGTAGCGGCCTGTGCTTGATGCAGACCTCCTACAACTCGTTGCAGCCTCGGAATCCAGGATCGGGGCCGCCATGTCGGGGAGGGGCGAAGAAGTCATTTTCATCATCGTCGAGTCGGTTGCACTTGCGCAGCATGGCCCGCCGCTCGGCCTCCAGGAACAGGTAGCGGGCCACATCATCGGGCGTGTCGTCGCTGGCAAATAGGTCGCTAGCCACCGGATCCCGCATGAGCTCGTGGCGGATGTCGTCCTTGGTGACAACCGTCCCGTCAGGGCCAACGGCCCGCACTTTCGCCAGCTTCCGCCGATACCACTTGTTCCTCAGAATCGGGTAACAAAGCCCCAGGTTGAGCATCATCAACCCGAAGCAGCCGACCGTCACCCCCGTCAGGACCGTGCCCATCATGAGTTTTCCTAGTTGTGCGAACTGCCTGGGCGCCCTGATCAACGGGTGCGATAATTGTGAGTGTTGTTACGATATATTTTCAATACTCTTGATGCAAGCAAGTGCCTGGCTCGGAATCGCGGCTAATGATCGCCAGGCCACCACCAAGCAGGCAAGTTCCTTCCGTCAGGACCCAGAATGCCTGGGTTGGGAACTAGAGGTCTACAAGGGCACGAATGTCAGCGACTTCGGCATCCGATAGGTAGGCGCGGTGGTGGCGGAACTCCAAGCCAATGTTGAGAGCAGCCAAGTAGAGGTCCTCCTGCCATTCAGCGGCTTCCCCGAGATAGGCCCTCATCCAATACTCAACTTCGCCTGCTCTCCATAGCCGATATCTGCTTCGGGGGTCGGTAGCTGGCGGCGGAAACCCCCCAGGCCCTCGCTTGCCTGCAACCAAGAGGCGAATGCTCTCGCGAGTGCGGCCAGTACGAGCCGCAATCTCAGCCATCGTGATGAGACCGGCATCGGCGATCCTGGCCACCGATAGCTCTTCAACCGACTCGATATCGGAAACGGCTGACAGCACGGCCTCACTAAGAGAATCCGCCTCTCGATCAAAATCCAGGAACTGAACCCCATCAGAAGATCCGACGAGGGCATCGCCACAGCCGGCTTCGAACAAGGCATCGACGACTTCAGCATCCTGAATATCAGAACCCTCAACAATCAGCGTGAATGCAAACGTTGTCATCTCAATCGCCCTCCCGACTCCATTCGTGGGAACACTTCTCGAGGCGATGCAGGAGCTGTCGGGCGTGATGGCCCGGATTGCGGGGTGTCGACCAGATCGAAAGCTGACAACCAGCCCGGCTGGACTCGCCACACTTCGCCACCCCCCACCGATGACCTGACGACGCCATTGCGACCTCCCATCCGGCCTCCTCCATCTGGGCAAGGGCCTTCTCAACATCCTTCTTCGGATGCCGAGCCCTCGTCACGTTGACACGATACAACACCCTAGCCTATGAATGTGGCCCCGGCTCCACCAGCTCCACACAGTGACTCCGGTAGGGGTTGGGGTGCAATGCCCCCAGAAAAAGGAACGCTCGCCCTGCCTCAGGGCAGCGCACAGTCCCGATAGTCTGCCCCTGTCTCAGCACCGGCTTTCGAACAGTCCCTGGGTAGTTGATCGACTGAAGTCAGATCTTCGAGAAATCTGCACGGGCCCGGCCGACCAGCGCAGACACTATTGGGGGGTCTATATTCCAGGAAGTTGCTGATTTTCGAATCCGTCTGTACTTCGTTTAGCCCATCGCATGAATGAAACAGCGCTCGGATGATCAGTAGCGTGAATCATGTGATACTGCGGGCGTCCTGTTATTGGATCTTTGATCAATTGCGGAAGCACATATTGGTATCCGAGGTTGCGTAGCTGCTCAGTGAACCGCTCAATCAGTATCTTGAAAGTCCTACGCTGCTCCCATAGTTCCCACCAAGCCTCTCGGCTTCCAAAGACTCTATCTAGGGTTTGAGGACTAAATGACTCTGGAAACCTATCTCGATCATGAGGCCAGAGTCTGCTCATAGCCTGATGAGAGTTGAAAAAAATCCACAGTTCTACTTTGCATTTCTTGGGTCTACCACTGTTAGTTGGAGGAGGTTCGTAAGTCTTCCAATTCGCTAGCCTCTCAATTGTATCCCAGTCAAGTTGAGTAGATTCTTGATCCAGCAAGGCAAAGCAAGGCTTTTGCATGTCAAGTTCCCCGCCTCCCAACAATTCGCGTATTTTCGAATTGCAATCATCATGATACGTATAAATTCTAGAGGACTGACGGGAGTTTAGAACTTTGACTTCGGAGTCGAGCAACTCGAAATGGTCCTTGTTCTTCTCTATGAGATGAAGAGTAGAGAAGGCTCCGCTTTTGCTCGCAATGAGCGACGATCCATCCCGAACGAAACTTTGGCCATTCTCGACGCGCCTACCTTTTCCTGTGCCCGCAAAGGCATCAATATATGTTCCACCTCCCGCGACCCGACGGTACATCTTAAGGTAGTTCTCAAAAACATCGAGCTTGTTGAGAGTCCAACCATGGAATTCTCGTATCTGTGTTGCGATGTCTCTAGCTTCAGGAACACTGCGACCTGAATCGATCTCCACAATCATGGCATCCAAGTCAGCGTCACTGAACAATGGAACGCCTTGGTCAGCTTGTGGCACTGTCATGAAGCAGCAAGATAGAAGCCCTGCGGCATCTCACCATGGTAAATGCCATCTAATTCGCGTCCATTTGCTTTGGGAGTGCGACCACCCCACTGTTTGAAGAAGAAGGCAGTGCTGGCCGCAACACACTGATCGCGAAGATCACGAACCCACGCCTCTTGGACGGGTCGAGCACCGTGGCCACTTTCTCCTCCGGCGATTAACCAGCCGATATCCGTCAAGTCGAGTCCTGGGAGTGGACCGAGAAGGGGTTCGGCGCTGATGAATCGGACCGCGGCGTCTACCGAGCGCAGGTGGTCGATGCGGAAGGCGTAGCGATCCGTTTCCACGGTCACGCCCATCCAGACGTTGGATGGCCAATGAAGGTCGCTTGCGAGAGCGGCGAGCCGTTTCGAGCGCTTGGTGAGAATTTGGTAGGTGTGCTGGGGTGTCTCGGCCATCACCTTGAAGACTCTTAGGATGAACTCCAGCGGGACATCGTTGTGGAAGAGGTCGCTCATCGAGTTCACGAATACCAGCCTGGGTGCCTTCCACCGGTAGGGAAGCTCCAGTTGGTACTCGTGCAGCGTCAACCCGAAACCTGGCCCGCTTGACTTGGGGTCGCCGTCGTTCTGGTACTTGGGGTTGCCCATGGCCTTGAGGCGCTTGGCAAGGGTGAGCGCGTAGCAGTTGTCACACCCCACGGAGACGCGATCGCATCCGGTGGTTGGGTTCCAGGTTGTCTCAGTCCACTCGATACCGGTTCGGTCAGCCATGATTGCTGTCTTTCCGCCGCGAAGTTATCCACAGGCTATACAAGGGGCGCAGAATACCCCCAGGGTGCGACAGGCTCACATTTCGTTTCAGCTTGAAGTGCTAAGGCCAGAGGGTTCACCGTTTGCCGAAAGGCTCTCAGCGAAGGCTTGGATTTCGGTGAGGGCGGATTGGAGGTCTTCGGCGATCTCGGCGGCTAGGACGGCGGGGGCGGGGAGATTGTCGATGTCTTCGAGACTCTCGTCGCGAAGCCAGAAAAGGTCGAGGCTGACCTTGTCGCGGGAGATGAGCTCGTCGTAGGTGTAGCGCTTGAAGCGCTCGGACTCTTGGCGCTGGTGGCGGTTGGCGGGGTTGTAGCAGGCTACGAAGTCGTCGAGGTCGGCTCTGGTGAGCGGGTTCTGCTTGAGGGTGAAGTGCTTGTTGGTGCGGAGGTCGTAGACCCATAGCTCTTTGGTCCAGGCTTCCTCGGCGCCTTCGCGGCGGCGGAAGAACAGGACGTTGGCCTTGACTCCCTGGGCGTAGAAGATGCCGGTGGGTAGGCGGAGCAGGGTGTGGACGTCGCAATCGTGGAGGAGTCGGCGGCGGATGGTCTCGCCGGCACCGGCCTCGAATAACACGTTGTCGGGGACGACCACCGCGGCGGTGCCGCCGACCTTGAGCAGGCTGACAACGTGCTGGACAAAGTTGAGCTGCTTGTTCTTGGTGGTGGCCCAGAAGTCCTCGCGTTCGTAACTGTCGGAGGACGACCGGCCGAAGGGGGGATTGGTGAGGACCATGTCGAAGCGCTCGCCGGGGTCGTCGCGTAGGGCGTCGTCTACGTTGATGGGAGAATCGGACTCAGGGCTCTCTATCCCGTGGAGCAGTAGGTTCATGGCGCAGAGTCGAGCGGGCAGGTCTGCGATCTCCCAGCCGGTGAAAGCTCCTGACCGCAAGTGGGCGGCCTGGTCGGGAGTCAAGTGGGGGAACCGCTCGACGATGAACTGATAGGCACCTAGGAAGAAGCCCCCGGTCCCGCAAGCTGGGTCGCAGATGCGGTGGCCGGGCTCGGGCTGCATCACATCGACGATTGCCGAGATCAGGGGTCGAGGGGTGAAGTATTGCCCGGCTCCTTTGGCGCCCTCCTGGGCGGTCTTCTCGATCAAGCCCTCATAGGCGTCGCCTTTGAGATCGGCGTCGTAGCTCATCCACTCGTGCTGGTCGATGAACTCCTTGATGAGCTGCTCCAGCTTGGCCGGGTTCTGGACCCGGTTGCGGGCCTTGCGGAACACCACGCCGAGCATGTCATCGGCTGATCCGAGTTCCGCAAGGGTCTCGTTGTACTGGGCTTCGAGCTGCTCTCCCGACCGATTCAGCAATGTCGGCCAGTCGTAGCCGATGGGAACCACCCGCTGGCCCAGCAGTTCGTACTGCTCGTCGGCCATCTTCAGGAACAGCAAGTAGGTGAGTTGCTCCAGATAATCGCCATACGACAGGCCGTCGTCTCGGAGCACATCGCAGAAGTCCCACAGCTTCTGCACCATGGCCTTGGGATCAGAGGTCATCAGCCCCTCACCGTGTCAGAGCGCAGCAGCCGTTTCCAACCACGTTGGGAGAGTTTCGCGATAGTTTCGACTGCTCTGTTTTTCAGACTTGTCGAAACTCTGGTGAAACCGATGGCTCCTGAGGTCGAACTTGCGCTTAGGCGAATTGGTGGCGGTGCTTTCTGTCGATATGTACGATTCGTACATGAATGAGGTGGCAGTTAGCGAGGCGCGGAACCGATTGGCTGAAGTTATCGATGAGTGTCGGCGGTCGGGCGAGCCGATCTCGGTAACACGGCGTGGCCGACGAGTCGCGGTGATCTTGGACTCAGACGCCTTCGACCGGCTTGTCGATATAGCAGACGACATCGAGGAACGCCGCGATCTCGAGGCAGCTCGGGCCGAAGACGACTATGTGCCCTGGGACGAGGTCAAGGCCGCGCTGGGACTCGGGTGAGCCGTCACCGCGTCGAGATCGCCCGCCAAGCCCTCAAGTCGATTGCCCGATTGCCGCGTCGAGAACAGCAACGGGTTCGGGCGGCAGTTGATTTGCTAGCCGAAGAATCCCGGCCTCCCAGTTGCGTCGCTCTCACCGGTGAGGAGTCCGCGTACCGAGTGCGCGTTGGCGACTACCGCATCTTGTACGAGGTCATAGACGCCCGCCTGGTGATCCAGGCGATCCGAGTAGGCCATTGCCGGGATGTCTACCAGCCCCGATGATGCCGGCCACGCCGAAGACGTGCGAAGACACGAGATTCACCGCGTCAGAGTTTGGAGGCAGTGCCTTGCTCATGCATCATTCGGAGTGCCGCTGCAATCTGATCAACGCTCAATTCTCCAGTGGCAACGGCCATGACAAGGCCGTACACATCGTCGTCGGCGGCGGTGCCCACGCTGGCTTCGTTGAGTTCCAGGAAGACGGCGGTCGCCAACCAGCCAAGCCGCTTGTTGCCATCGATGAGCGGGTGGTTGCTGACGATGGAGTGCAGGAGTGCGCCAGCCTTGCTCCAGATGTCCGGATAAGCGTCCTCGCCGAATGCCGACGCCTGTGGCCGGGCGGCTGCTGCACCCAGCAAGCCGAGTTCGCGAACCGGCGGCGGGTCGCCAAGCAAGCGACGAGCCAGCTCCACAAGATCCTCGGCATCGAGGTATTCGATGCCGGAGCTCACTCGCCCAGGCGCTGCAATGCGACGGCATGGCGCTGCGTGATGAGCTCGGCGGCAGCCGCAACACGGTCGCGGTGATCGGCCTTGGCGATGTACTCGCGTACTGCCCGTCGCGCTGCATCCTGCATCGACGTGCCTTCAAGCGCCGCTCGCTCTCGCAGAGCGTCCTGCTCTTCCTCAGTCAGCCTGAGCGTCATAGCCATGCGGCAATGGTACCAGCCTGATACCACAACCCCGGAAGTGGGTGCTGCGAATAACACCAATTCATCAAATGAAACCGCAGAGATGAACCCAACCGATCTGAGCGGGGATGCGGATAGCTTGAACGCCGATGTCCATTTCCGGTGTTTCTCTCCTGATATTCGTATTCTTATTCCCCGGCGTCTTCTTCGGATGGGGCTTTGCCCAGTCGAGGCCACTCCACAGTGGACGGACCAGGGAGTGGCTGATTCGGTATGCCAGCATGTCGGCCGGCTGGTTGGCGGTGGGTGCTTGGCCCTTGCACTGGCTCTACGCGACCTACTGGAAGGATCTAGTCGACGGCAAGACGCTCCCTCCATCCCTCTACATTGTGCCCGCAGCGTATTTGGCTGTCCCCGCCTTCGCGGGCTGGTGTGCTGGGCAGATCGCCCTGAAATTTCGGGGATGGGGCCGGAGGGTCGAATGGTTTGGAAAGCTCTTGGGAACAGGCGCTACCCCGTCGGCGTGGGACCACCTGTTCGATAGCAGAGAAGCTGGTTTTGTGCGGTGCCTGCTGCGTTCGGGGAGGTGGGTCGGTGGCCTATACGATGCCAGCCAGTCGGTGCCGTCATACGCGTCGGATGGAAAGGCAGAGCAGGACATCTACATTTCGTCTGCTGTCGAATTCGACCAGGAGTCGGGGGCCGTTGTGCTGAGATCTGGAAAATATGCCTGGACCGGGGGCGGGCTTTACCTGAGGTCAGGTGACATCGAGACGCTAGACTTTGTTTCAGTTTTGCCCGAGAACCGCAACGAGAAGGATTCCGATGACCCAGAACCGACGGCCACGGTATGAGGACCAGATTCGGCACAAGGACGGATACTCCCCTAGCGCATCAGTAGGCACCGAGAGCGTCCCCGATGGCCTGTTCCCCCCACCCGACCCGCCACGAGCAGACCCGCCAGCCACACCATCTTCTGACGATTAGCTTGCACGCCGGTAGCTAAACCACGAAGGACCAGAAACATGGCAGAGGACCAGCAGCCCAACATCGCAGCCGAAGGAAAAGACCTAAGTGTAGAAGCCGGCTATGCGCCGAAGGCCGAAATCAGCCCTGATAATGTGCCCAGCGGCATCTACTCACCCCCGCCGGAGCCGCCCCAGTCACAACCCTCAGGAGATAGCTCACCCACAAGCGCGGACGACTAGCTCGAGGCGGGCTAATGCCGATGGCTGAAGGGTAGGAAATGGACGAGCTTGAACCTAGCTTCACCCCAGGAGAAATCCTGAGTGACGAGTTGGAGGCACGCCGCTGGAGCACGGCCAGATTCGCTGAGACCCTGGGGAGAACTGTCGAGGCGACCTCGGCGATACTCGAAGATCGGACAGAGATCTCCGTCGAGATTGCCGACGACATCGGGCAGGCACTTGGAACCGGGCCCGAACTGTGGCTGAACCTACAGGAGATCTATCGCAACCGATACACCGACACGGACCACCGGCCAGTACCGGCCTAGGCGGGCTATCGAGAGGCAGCGATGCGCTCCAGCAGGGCTGAGGCTGGTTCGTCGTTGGGGTCTTGGGGCACGAGCCGGCCAGAGAAGGCGTCGGCAAGGATTGAGCGTCGCAAGGTCGCTATGTGACATTTCGCCTGGTTCAGATCAGCCTGCAGACTGTCGCCCATCTCCATGACTGTCCGCAGTTGGCCCACAACTTCTCGCTGTTCGCTCAAGGAGGGGGACGGCACTGGGAACGACTTGAGGATGGTGAGGTTGAGCGATGCGAGGTTGGTGGTCTGTTTGCCATGTGCTTCGAACCACCGCTGTCCCCATGTGTTTCCGTGCATCGAGACGAAGTACGGATCGAAGGCTTCCCCGGTCAGACGGGCCCGAAAGACATGATTCTGATGGATGCAGCCCTCAACCTGCCCCTCCCACACCCAGCCGCGTCCGAGCTTGTCACGGTCGCCACCCTCATTGAAGAGGACGTCGCCGGGCTTGAGCTCGAGTGATAGGGCTTTCTCAGGTTTGACCCGAATAGTTGTGACATCTTCAAGATCAAGAAAGCCTCGTTGAACATTGGCTACTCGAAGGTAAGGGACTTCGACATAGTCAGGGTTACCCTGATTCTTCGAGTCCTTGGTGATGCCGCCCTTCACCTCGGCAATTTGACCCAGAGTCGTCCAAGGCCAATCTGGTCGATCGAATAGGCCCTGAAATGATGAGCGTCGGAACGCTTCAAGTTTTTGCTGGGCAGCTTCCACAGCGATGTGAACAGCATCAAGGTGGGAGAAGTGTTCTTCGATGGCAGCAACAATCCGCTTCTGCTCACGCGTGGGGGGCAGCGGAATTTCATGTTCCTGCATTTGTCTCCACTTAAGGCGCGGGCGGTCACCAGTGCTCTCATGCAGAGCGAATTGACAGAACGAAGGACTTAGGAGCAGGTACTGCAAGTACCGCGGCAGCATGGCGTCTGATCTTGGCAACACAATCAGCTCTGCTGACCCGAGTGCTACGCAATCAACAAGTGCGACTTTGTTCAGATAGGGCCGCAACCTCGCATACGCTACGTCTTCCGGATACAGCTCAACTGACTGTGAGCGATAGTCGCTCGACCTTTCCCAACCGATCACTGTCCCGCGATCACTTGCAATGTTGTCGAGGCTCAAGTAGGGACGATCATCTTCCGAAGCCGGAATCACCTTCCCAGCTCGAGGAAGACAAATCTGGCCGAGTTGAACCCGCTCCCAACTGGAAGGCAACTCTCCTGTCACGCTGCAAGAACTTCGGTCAGCTCATCCAGCAACTGGTTCAACTCGCTCCCAAAGAGTTGGCGGGCCTTGCCTAGTCCGCCGCGGTCGCTGAACGGTGGGGACTGGAGGTCGGCGGGGGTGATGCTGAGGCTGGATGCGATGCGGGCTTTGATGAGGTCGAGGTAGGCGAGTTGGTCGGTGGTGAACTTGGTGCCGGTGGCGTGCTGTTGGTTTAGCCAGATCTCGAAGCGCTCGTTTACTAGGTCGGGATAAGCCACAAGCTCGTCGGCGTTGCCGAGGGCGTAACGGACCAGGCTCACGAGGTCTGTGTGCACCCGGTGGCCTGAGCCTCGGACTTTGGACTTGTCGAGGGTTTCGTAGGCTTGCCAGAGGATGTCGGGGGTCCAGCGATGGGGTGGACGGCCGATGGCGTTGACTAACTCCTTGATGTCGGCGTAGGTGAGGCCGCGACCGTAGGGCTGGTGGTAGAGCACTTCTAGCGCGGTGATCTCGTCTCGATGGTCCTCGATGAACTGCTTCCACGACTCCACTTGGCTGCGGGCTCGGGCGGCGGCGTCTACGGAGAACTCTCCGGAGATCACCCGGTCACGAGTGGCTTTGTCGATCACTTGCTCGTAGCTGCGGCGGATGTCCACCAGCTTCTGTCGTAGCTCGGAGTTGCCGGCTAAGGGCTGGATCGCCTCGGCAATCAGCCTCTGAGCAGCCACGGCCACTTGGTCGGGGGGCGGGTCGTCGGTGCCCGTCTCGGCTGAGGCGGCTTCGTGTTGGTGGTCGGGGTCGAGGGCGTCGGTGATCTGGCGGACTAGCTCACTCAGCTCCACTCCGGCTACCGACTCCACCTCGGCTCGGTCTTCTGCGGTGATCCGGCGGTTGAGGCGAGCCAGGCGCGACGCCACTGACGAGACAGCGTTGGGGTCTTTGGAGCCGAGGCCGATTTGGTTGAGCAGCTTGTCGAAGCTCACGTGGCGCTGGCGCTCTAGGGGGACGGTGTCGTGGAGGTCGGCTTCGGTTACGCCCACTGCATCGACGATCACAAAGCGGTCTTTGGCTTGGGCGTCGGGTGTGACGGTGCGGAGTTGGTCACTGTCGATCACCCTCACGCCTCGGCCCTTCATCTGCTCGAAGAAGTTGCGGCTTCGCACCATGCGCATGAAAACCACGCACTCGATGGGCTTGACGTCGGTGCCGGTGGCGATCATGTCCACGGTCACTGCGATGCGGGTGGGATAGTCGGTGCGAAACTTCTGGAGCAGCTGCTCGGCGCTCTCGCCCGCCTCCCCGGAGCGATAGGTGATCTTCACCGCGCCCTGGTTGCCGAGGCCGAACTCCTCCCGCACGATCTGCACGATGTCATCGGCATGGCTGTCGTCTTTGGCGAAGATCAGCGTCTTGGGGATGTTGACCAGGAAGCCGTCGTCGTCTTGCTCCCGGTCTTCGAACATCTCGGGCAGCGAATCGCGAAAGGTGCGCACAATCGTGCGGATCTGATCAGGTGCCACTACCCGGCGGTCGAGTTCGCCTGCGTCATAGGTGATGTCGGCGTCGGCCTGTTCGAGGCGGATGCTGCGGGTCTCCCGGTCGCGGAACTCGGTCACGAAGCCGGAGGGGACGGTGCCACCGGCTTCGGTGATCTCGGTGCGGATGCGGAATATGTCGAAGTCCACGTTCACTCGGTCGGCCACTGCTTGGGCGTGGCCGTACTCCATCACCAGGTTCTGGTCGAAGAAGGCGAACGTCTGGATGCCGGGGGTAGCGGTAAGGCCCACCAGGAAGGCGTCGAAGTACTCCAGCACCTGGCGCCACACACCATAGATCGAGCGATGGCACTCGTCGATGATGATCAGGTCGTACGACTCGATGGGCACTCTGGGGTTGTAGGCCACCTCAATCGGCTGTTCGGGAGCAGTGTCGAAGCCGGATTGCTCGTCGAGGTCGTTGGGGAGCTCCTCGCCCCGCAGGATGGAGTAGAGGCGCTGGATGGTGCTGACGTGGACTTTGGCGGCGGCCTCGTTGGCCATGTCGAGCTCTGAGGAGGCGAGCCGGCGGACGTTGTACAGCTCTGTGAACTTGCGTCGGTCGCCGGGCACCTCGAAGCCTTCGAACTCTCGGACCGCCTGGCGGCCCAGGTTGGCCCGATCGACCAGGAAGAGGATGCGGTTGGCTCGAGCGTGGCGCAACAGTCGGTAGCTGGTATTGACGGCGGTGAACGTCTTGCCCGACCCGGTGGCCATCTGGATCAGCGCCTTGGTGCGGTTCGCTATGAAAGACGCTTCCAGGTTACGGATGGCCTCGGCTTGGGCTGGCCATAGACCGGGCGGTTCGACCCCCAGATCGGGCAGCTCGCTGAATCCGTTGCGCAGGGTGGCGTTACCGTCGAACTCCTTGTAGTTGTTCCGCCAGTGGGCAAGCGTCTCAGGGCGGTGGAAGGCGAACACCCGCCGGGATGTGGGCAATAGATCGAGCCCGCTGGTAAAGCGAGTCTCGGTGCCGGTGGCCTCGTAGCCGAACGGCAAAGCGCCATCGACGAGGAAGGCCGGCAATTCACCGGGATAGGCGGCCTGGTACTTGCGGGTCTGGGGCTCCACGCCAGTCAGCGTGGTGCCCACCTTCTTAGCCTCAATCACCCCTACCGCTTGTGAGTCGACGTACAGCACGTAGTCGGCCGGTCCAGCCTCAGTGGGCACCTCCCTCACCGCCACTCCCCTGGCGGCGGCCACCGCAGCGTGCTGGTAGTCCTGCACCTCCCAGCCACACTCCGCCAATTGCAAGTCGATCGCCTCGCGGGCACGCGCCTCAGGGGTTAGGTAGTCAGAAGAAGCGGTCATCCGCCGTTATGACTATCAGCCCAGGGGTCTGGGCACTGACTGTTGTGCCAATGGGTAGTCATGGTGACGGGCAAGTGTAGATGAGTCTGGACAAGCTGTCACAGGTGGTGGGTATAGTTCATTTCATGGCTGATGAGGCTTTGACCAGGGATTTTGAGGTCATCTTGGAGGTGCCGGAGAAGGACCCGACGGAGATGTCGGGGGCCGAGCGGCGGGCTGCATTGGTTTCGGTGGGGCGGGTTGAGGCGCAGTTGGCCGGATGGAAGTCTCGTCTGATCAGAGCAGAGCGGGAGCAACACGGCCAGGAAGCCGCCGAGCGCGTCTTGCGTGATGGACTCCAATCCTCTCGGCGGGAAGCCTCACGGGATGTGGAGACCTCGACTCAATTGGCAGAGCTGCCGACAACCTCGGCGGCGCTGGAGTCGGGGTTGATCCCTCCAGCCCATGCTCGATTGATTGCTCGTGCGGCTTCGGAAGGCCCGATTGATGAGGCTCTACTGACGGAAGCCGCCCAGCGGGAGCCCTTTGACAAGTTCGCCAAGACAGTTCGGCGAAATCAACAGGAGATGGCCGAGGACGACGGCCAGTCGATCTTTGACCACCAGCGGGAGAAGCGCTCGGCTAAGGCATTTCTCAGCCGTGAGACCGGGATGTTTGTGTTGACAGGCGAGTTCGACCCCATGACCGGCGCTCGTATCGACACGGTACTGGCAGCCAAAGAACGCGAGTTGTGGAATGCGGAAGATCCCAAGGAGCGGCGAACACCACAGCAGCGGGTGGCCGACGCGCTGGCCGAGCTGATCCTTGAGCCCGGCAAGGGCAAGGCCAAAGGCACAGCTTTGATGGTGGTGGCCGACTATGACGTGATCAACCAAGAGCTGGTCAACGCCCGTCTCGCCGACGGCACCCCGATCCCCACGGCCGAGCTGATCCGTCTGGCCTGTGACGCCGATCTCCTGCCGGGCGTGTTCCGTGCCGCTACCCAGGAGATGAACCTCGGACGCAAGCGGCGCACGGCTTCTGACCTTCAGCGGGCCGCTTTGATCTACCGAGACAAGGAGTGCATCGGCTGTGGAGCCAGCGCCCACCGATGCTTTGCCCACCACGTCCGATTCTGGAAGAACGGCGGGCCGACCGACATGCCCAACTTGGTGCTGGTGTGCAATAGATGCCACCACAACATTCATGACGAGCACTGGGATGTCACCCAAGATCCCGCCTCTAAGCGCTTCAACGTCGATCCTCCGCCTGACCCTTTCCCCGACACCGGAGTCGACTCATACCGACCGTCCCAGTGCAACCCGGTTCTTCTCAACTGAGGAACCAATTACAGGGCATTCCGGCAATGCCCGCGGCCTGACTCGCAAGGTCGAGACAAATGGCAGGAAGATCAGCCACCGCAAGACCGGACTTCGCACCTTGAAAACTGAATAGTTGAACCAGATGCCCACGCTCGTATGGTTCATGCATGTACCAAACCCAAGGAGCGCTGCCATGCTGACTGCGGGGGTTGACCATGTTGCCACCATCACAAAGGACTCGGATCGGCTTCAGCGGTTCTATGTGGAGAGCTTTGGGGCCACCATTGAGTTTGACGGGCCGGAGTTTCCGGGTGGGCCGCGGATGTCGATTATCAACATTGGGCCGGACTGCGAGTTGAATGTGTTCGAGATCGAGGGGAATACCGAGGCCGACCATCAGACGCCGATGTATGGGCGGGGGCGGATCGACCACATTGGATTCTTGGCGGCCAGTCTGGAGGAGTTCTCGGAGATCAGGGAGCGGTTGATGGCGGCTGGGGCGACCGACGGCATCGTCACCGTGTTCGGGCGCAAGATCAGCATGTTCTTTCGGGATCCTGACCGGATGGAGTGCGAGGTGCTGGTGGCCAATCCCGATTTCGACCCCGAAGACGTGATCTTCGGGGTGCCTTCACCCCGGTTCCAGTAGGGGCGGGTCAAACCCCGGCTGTTGGGAACTGTCCGCTAGGTGGCGCGTCGACGTCGCACCGTCACGAGTGCGGCGGCCACCGCAGCTGCTGCCGCCACTCCCACGCCGACGAAGATTCCGGTGTTGCCCCCTCCGCCGCCATTGCCGCCGGAACTGGCTGCCGCGGCGATGGTCTCGGTTGGCGCGGCAGTAGGGGCTCGAGTCGCAGGCGGGGTTGGGGCGGCCGTCGAGACCGGGGTCGGAATCGGAGTCGGGGCGGCCGTTGGCGCCGGCGTTGGGGCCGTGGTCGGGGCGGCCGTTGGGGTAGTGACGACGGTTGGAGCCGCGGTCGGGGTTGGCTCTGGTTCGGGCACGATGCCGCGGAAGGGGCCAGTCACCTCATAGGTGACACCGGTAGATTTCCCCTTGATTTCAGATTCGGGGAGAACGTCTTCCGCATTGTTGAGGGCCGGACCGCGCTGGCTGGAGAAGTAGAGGCGATCGCGCCGGGGGTTGAAGACTGGTCCGGTGATCTCTGACGTGTCCTGGTCCACGATGCGAAGGAACGGCGCAACTTCGCCCTCGGGGGAGATGATGACGATCTCCATATTGCCGCCGTCTTCAGCCACATACACGTCGCCGCTACCTGCGTCCACAGTGAGGTTGTCGACTCCCGAGAGGATTGCGGTGCCTTCGGACACCTTGGCCGGGTCGGCCTCGTAGATCCGGCTGTAGGTCTGATCGGCGGTGTTGATGGCGTGGATAACGTTGTCGAACTTGGTCGACCAGAACACGACGTCATTGTGGTACCAAATTCCCTCGCCGCCCAAGAATGCCGTCGCCTCTCCCGGCAGCTGTTTACGGGCGAGCGTCTCGGTTGCCGAGGGGTCGGGCACTTCGATCCAGCTGACCGTCTGGTCTTCCTCGATGCGGGCCGCCTCGAGCAGGCCCTCGCTCAAATCGGGGTACTTGGCCGGAGTAAACCGGTAGAAGAGCCCGTCGAACTGGTCCTCGGTCATGTACACCTGCTGGCGGTCGGAGTCGACCGCGGCCGCTTCGTGGGTGAAGATCCCCATCGCCGGACGCGACACCGACGGAGTGGCACCGGTCGGGTCGCACTCCCATATCACCCCGTAGCCGGAGAAGTCCTCCTCGCCCGATAGGAAGGTGCCCCACGGGGTCGGTCCGCCGCCGCAATTGGAATTGCTGCCCTCCAGCAATTGGTAGGAATCAATGATTTCGCCTTCAGGGCCGTAGTGAATGGCTGAGACACCGGCAAACCCGGGGCGGAACACCTCGCTGTTGACCGTGTGGTACCAGCCGCCTGCGCCGTCGTCGAAAACAGCCGCCCCGTCGGGATAGACGCGCCATCTGTAGTCGCTGTCCCCCACAGGCTCGCCCGCTATCGCCACAATCCGGGAAGTGAATCCAGGGGGCAAGATGATGCCATTCCCGTCAGGCTCGATGCCATCGAGGCTGCCGTAGGGTCCGGGGCCGGGCTGTGCACCGACCGCACTGCCCACCAAGGGCACGGCGACAGTGCCGCCAGCAGCGACAATGGCACCACGCAAGAAGCTGCGTCTATCCATGGGCTTACCATAGCCATTTGGCTTGATGGGTACCCGTGGACGTGGTGGTGCCTGAGCCCGCCCTAGATGCCCAGGACGGGGCGGAGGTATTTGCCGGTGTAGCTGTGGTCGGAGCGGGCTACTAGTTCGGGGGGCCCTTCGGCAACCACGGTGCCTCCGTTGTCGCCGCCCTCGGGACCGAGGTCGACGATCCAGTCGGCGGTCTTGATCACGTCGAGATTGTGCTCGATCACCAGCACGGTGTTGCCCTGGTCGACCAGGCGGCTGAGCACAGCCAGCAGCTTGCGAACGTCGTCGAAGTGGAGGCCGGTGGTGGGCTCGTCGAGGATGTAGATGGTGTGGCCGGTGGGGCGCTTGGCCAGCTCTGAGGCAAGCTTCACCCGCTGGGCCTCTCCCCCCGACAGTGTGGGGGCGGGCTGGCCGAGGCGGATGTAGCCCAGGCCCACGTCCACCAGGGTCTGCATGTGGCGGGTTATGGCGGGCTGGTTGCCGAAGAACTCCAAGGCATCGGCGCACGACATGTCGAGCACCTCGGAGATGGTGCGGCCCTTGAACTCGATGTCGAGGGTGTCGCGGTTGTAGCGGGCCCCCTTGCACACCTCGCAGGGCACGTACACGTCGGGCAAAAAGTGCATCTCGATCTTGATGGTGCCGTCGCCCGAGCAGGCCTCGCATCGGCCGCCCTTGACGTTGAAGGAGAACCGACCAGGCATGTACCCCCGAACCCGGGACTCGGGCGTCTGGGCGAACAGCTTGCGGATGTGGTCGAACACGCTGGTGTAGGTGGCCGGGTTCGACCGGGGGGTGCGGCCGATGGGCTGCTGGTCGATGTTGATCACCTTGTCGAGGGCCTCGGTGCCGTCGATCCCCTTGTGCAAGCCGGGCGGGATCTTGGACTTGTAGATGCGCTGCATCAGCGACCGGTACAAGATGTCGTTTACCAGAGTGGACTTGCCCGACCCCGACACGCCGGTGACGGTCACGAAGCAGCCCAGCGGGATGTCGATGTCGATGTCTGCGAGGTTGTGCTCCCGGGCGCCCCGGATGGTGAGCCAGTCGTCCCCGGGATTCCGGCGGCTCTCGGGCACCGGGATCGACTTCTTCCCCGACAGGTACTGGCCGGTGAGCGAACGCTTGTTCTTCATCAGGTCGGCCACCGACCCGGAATGGACCACAGTGCCGCCGTGTTCGCCGGCACCGGGGCCGATATCCACCACGTAGTCGGCCACCCGCACCGTCTCCTCGTCGTGCTCCACCACCAACACGGTGTTGCCCAAATCGCGCATCCGCTCCAGGGTGTCGATGAGGCGGCGGTTGTCCCGCTGGTGAAGCCCGATGGAAGGCTCGTCGAGCACGTAGAGCACGCCGACGAGGCCGCTGCCGATCTGCGAGGCCAGCCGGATGCGCTGGGCCTCTCCCCCGCTGAGGGTGCCAGCCGAGCGGCCCAGCGTCAGATACTCCAGCCCCACGTCGAGCAGGAACTTGAGACGGGCGTTGATCTCCTTGAGCACTTGGCCGGCGATGGTCTGGTCGCGCTCTGAGAGCTCCAGCGTGGCCAGGGCCGCGGCCGCGTCCCGAATCGACTGGGAACACACCTGGTCGATGGTGCGGTCGTCCACCGTCACGGCCAACGACAGCGGGTTGAGCCGGGCGCCGTTGCATCCCGAGCAGGGCACCTCCCGCATATAACCCTCGATCTGAGCCCTTACCGCGTCGGAGTCCGACTCGCTGTGGCGGCGCTGGAGATAGGGGATCACCCCCTCGTAGCGGGCGTTGTAGCGGCGGACCCGGCCGTATCGGTTCTTGAAGCGGACCTCAGTGCGCTGGTTGGCGATGCCCTTCCCGTACAGCAAAAGATCGTGATGCTGGCGATCCAGGCTCCCCCACGGCTGGTCCATGGGGATGTCCCGGTCCTCGGCCACCGACTCCACCAGGCGCTTGAAATACTGGTTGTGGCCCTTGGCCCAGGGGGCGATGGCACCGTCCTCCAGGCTTAGGTCAGGATCGGGTATCACCAGCCGGGGATCCACTTCGAACACCGACCCCAACCCATCGCACGACTGGCACGCCCCATAGGGGGAGTTGAAAGAGAAGTTGCGGGGAGCGAGCTCCTCGAACGACTTGCCGTCGGAAGGCCGGGACAAATGCTGGGAGAACGTGATGGTCTGGGGTTCGTCGTCGGAGTCGGAATCCCGGGGCATGATCATCAGTTCGGCCACGCCCTCGGCCAGACCCAGCGCCGTCTCCATCGACTCGGTGAGCCGGCGCTCAATGCCTTCTCGCATGATGAGCCGGTCGACCACCACCGAGATGCTGTGCATCTCGTAGCGGGCCAGATCCAAGTCGTCGATGCCGTTGTCCAACTCGATCAGATCGCCGTCGACGATGGCTCGGGCAAAACCGTCGGAGGCCAGTTCGCCCAACAGCGTGTCGTAGGTGCCTTTGCGACCCCTCACCACCGGGGCCAGCACTTGGAACCGAACCCCCTCGTCCATCTCCATCACCCGGTCGACGATCTGCTGGGGGGTCTGGCGCACCAGCCGCTCGCCGGTCTCGGGGTCATGGGGTATGCCGATGCGGGAGAACAGGAGCCGCAGGTAGTCGTACACCTCGGTGATGGTCCCCACCGTGGAGCGGGGGTTGCGCGAGGCGCTTTTCTGATCGATGGAAATGGCTGGGGACAGGCCGTCGATGAAGTCCACGTCGGGTTTGTCCATCTGGCCCAGGAACTGCCGGGCATAGGCCGACAGCGACTCCACATAGCGGCGCTGGCCCTCGGCGTAGATGGTGTCGAAGGCCAGCGACGACTTGCCCGACCCGGAGATGCCGGTGAATACGATGAGCCTGTCGCGGGGTATCGTCAGATGGACGTCGCGCAGGTTGTGCTCACGCGCCCCATGGATGACGATCTCGTCGGCCACGCAGTGAACTTATCGGCCCGCGCTGACAATTGAGACAGGAGAAATGGAAAGAGTCGGAGAAAAGGGACCTGATTAGCCCTATGCCCTACCCCAACGTGTTCCAACCGCTGGACATCGGCGGGTGCACATTGCCTAACCGGATCGTGCGAACCGCCCACAGCACCGGCGCGGTCGGCGAAGACCTGATCGCTTACCACGAGGCCCGGGCCAAGGGGGGCGCAGCGCTGACCATCCTCCAGATCGCCGGCGTCCACCCCACATCGCCCACCGACATCCCCGTGTTCACCGACCGGGTGCTCCCGTTCTACGAGGAGATGGCGGCCCGCTTGCACGCTGCTGGCGGCAAGGTCTTCCAGCAGCTTTGGCACGGGGGCGCGGCCATCGAGCAGCGGTCGCTCACCAACTACCAGCAGCCCCTGGCCCCGAGCCCCATCCCCAGCCCAATGGTGGGCGATGTCCCACAGGTACTAACCACCTCCATGATCGACGAGCTAGTGGAGGCGTTCGCGGTGGCCGCCCGGCGCTGTGAGCAGGGCGGGCTTGACGGGGTGGAACTCCACGGGGCCCACGGTTACTTGATCGGCCAGTTTCTGTCCCCTGCCACCAATCTGCGAGATGACGACTACGGGGGCAGCCTGGAAAACCGCACCCGCTTCTTGCGGGAGATCCTGGCCGCCATCCGGTCCGAGACCAGCCCAGGCTTCCCGGTCGGCCTCCGCATCTCCGCTGACGACCAGATCGAGGGCGGGGTCGACCCCGAAGAGGCCGCGGCCATCGCCAAACTGGTGGAGCCCGATCTCGACTTCCTGGACGTGTCGCTGTCGTCGTACTGGCGCTTCCACCGGCTGCTGTCCACGCTCGACGAGGGTCTCGGCTACGAGGTGCCCACCAGCGAGGTGGTCACCACAGCGGTGGAGGTGCCCACCATCGTCACCGGACGCATCACCACCCTCGACCATGCCGAGCACCTGATCCAAAGCGGCGTGGCCGATCTGGTGTCCATCGTGCGGGGCATGATCGCCGATCCCGAGCTGGTGGCCAAGGCCCGCGACGGCCGGGAAGGCGAGATCCGGCCGTGCATCGGCACTTCGGTGGGCTGCGTGGCCCGGTTCATGGTGGCCGGCAAGATGCGCTGCGTGGTCAACACCGCTGCCGGCCAGGAGACAAAGGTGCCGTTCGAGCCGAACGACCGAGTGGCCGAGCCCAAGCGAGTGCTGGTGGCCGGGGGTGGACCCGCCGGCCTAGAGGCAGCCCGCACCGCGGCATTGCGAGGCCACGAGGTGGTGCTCTACGAGATGACGGGCGAACTAGGCGGTCAGGTGCGGATGGCGGCCTCAGCCCCGCCCCGGTCCGACGTGGGAGCGATCACTGCCTTTCTGACTGACGAGCTCGACCGACTGGGAGTGACCGTGCGGCTTCGCTCCCCCGTCGATCCCGATGTGGTGGCCGAGGAGAGGCCCGACGAGCTGATCATCGCCACCGGCACCACTCCCCGTCGGGGCTTTCAGATCTCCGCGCCGTCGAAGCCGATCCCCGGCGCCGATCTGCCCCACGTTTACACCAGCTGGGAAGTGCTGGGCTTCGGCGGCCGGGCCTCCATTGGCCGAAAGGCCGTGGTTTACGACGACACCGGCACGTTCGAGGCCATCTCGGTGTGCGACGCGCTAATGGCCGCGGGCGCTGAGGTTTCATTCCTCAGCCGCCACGAGCAACTGGGGGCGACGATCCTGTATCCGGCGGCCACCGTGGAGGCCAGCCGGGAGCGGCTGTTCAGCGGACCGTGCTCATTTACCCCCGCGGTCGCGCTCCGGGAGATCACCCCGGAGGCAGTGGTGACCCGCGACCTGGGCACCTACACCGAGCGGAGTTTCGACGCCGACACCGTGGTGATCGTGAGCTACCACGACTGCAACAACGAGCTGGCCAATTACCTACGCGCCGAGATGTCCGATCAATCTGGGGCCCCGCCATTCAACATGCACCTAGTGGGCGACGTGAACGGTACCAACAGCATCATGGCCGCCATCCACGCCGGCGCCCGGGTCGGCCGGGATATCTGAGGAACCTCAGGCCATAGCCCGCAGATCGCGCTGCAAATCCTTGATCTCGTCCCGTAAGCGGGCGGCGTATTCGAACTTCAAGTCGATGGCGGCCTCGTTCATTTCCTCGGTAAGGGTGTGGATGAGGCGCTCGATTCCCCCCGAGTCCAGGTCGATTACCTCGGCGCTGCGTCGGGACCGGTCCATTGTGCGGGAACGCTGAGCGCTGCCGGGGATGGGCGCTCCGTCTTCGGCGGGGCGCAGTTCGGCCAGGATGTCGCTGACCGCCTTGCGAATGGTCTGGGGGTTGATGCCGTGATGTTCGTTGAAGGCCTGCTGCAACCCCCGCCGCCGATGGGTCTCCGAGATAGCCCTCTTCATGGAGTCGGTCACCATGTCGGCGTACATAACGACTTGGCCGTCCACGTTGCGGGCCGCCCGGCCGATGGTCTGGATTAGCGAGGTCTCGCTGCGCAGGAACCCCTCTTTGTCGGCGTCGAGGATGGCCACCAGCGACACCTCGGGAAGGTCGAGGCCCTCCCGCAGCAGGTTGATGCCCACCAGCACGTCGAATTCCCCGAGCCGCAGGTCGCGCAAGATCTCAATCCGCTCGATCGTGTCCACTTCGCTGTGCAGGTAGCGGACCAGCACCCCCAACTCCAGCAGGTACTCGGTGAGGTCCTCGGCCATCTTCTTGGTGAGCGTGGTAACCAGCACCCTCTGCTCCTGATCGATGCGGCCCTCGATGAGCTTCATCAAGTCGTCGATCTGTCCCTTGGTGGGGCGCACCTGCACTTCGGGGTCCACCAGCCCGGTGGGGCGCACGATCTGCTCCACCACTTGATCGGACACGCTGAGCTCGTAGTCGCTGGGCGTGGCCGACAAGAACACCACCTGGCCCACCCGCTCCATGACCTCCTCGAACCGCAGCGGGCGGTTGTCGGCCGCTGAGGGGAGCCGGAAGCCGTGGTCCACCAGGGTCAGCTTGCGGCTCCGGTCGCCCTCGAATTGGCCGTGCAGCTGGGGCACGGCCACATGGGACTCATCGATCACGGTTACGAAGTCGTCGGGGAAGTAGTCCAAGAGCGTGAAGGGCCGCTCGCCCGGAGCCCGGCCGTCGATGTGGCGGGAGTAGTTCTCGATGCCGTTGCAGAAGCCGATCTCCTGCATCATCTCCAGGTCATAGGTGGTTCGCATCCGCAGCCGCTGGGCCTCCAGCAACTTCCCCTCCTTGTCGAAGTAGGCCAGCCGCTCCTGGAGCTCGGCCTCAATGCCCTCAATGGCCCGTCGCATCCGCTCCTCGCCGGCCACATAGTGGGTGGCCGGGAACACCACCACCTCGCTCAGGGTGTTGAGCCGCTCACCGGTCACCGGGTCGACGGTGGTGATCTGCTCCACCTCGTCGCCGAAGAGTTGGATGCGCACCACATATTCCTCGTAGGCCGGGTGGACCTCGATGACGTCGCCCCGCACACGGAACCGGCCCCGCACCAGGTTGGCGTCGTTGCGTTCATATTGCATGTCCACCAGACGCCGCAGCAGGTCACGCTGGTCGTAGCTCTGGCCCACTCTGGAGATGCACAGGAGGTTCTCGTACTCCTCGGGCGCACCCAACCCGTAGATGCACGACACCGACGCCACCACGATCACGTCGCGGCGGGTGAGCAGGGCTTCGGTGGTGGAGTGGCGCAGCCGGTCGATCTCGTCATTTACCGACGAGTCCTTCTCGATGTAGGTGTCGGAGGTCGGCATATATGCCTCGGGCTGGTAGTAGTCGTAGTACGACACGAAGTACTCCACCCGATTGTCGGGAAAGAACTCCCTCATCTCGTTGGCCAACTGGGCGGCCAGCGACTTGTTGGGGGCCAGTACCAGCGTGGGCCGCTGTACCTGCTCGATAGTCCAGGCCACCGTGGCGCTCTTGCCCGACCCGGTGATGCCCAGCAAGGTCTGAAACCGGTCGCCCCGCCTCAATCCCTCGGAAAGAGCGGCGATTGCCTTGGGCTGGTCTCCCGCCGGCTCGAATGACGACACCATCCGAAAGGCTGAGTCCCCCAATCTGTTCACCGCCGCGATGCTACCGGTCCCTTTCGAACCACCCACCCCTTGGGACGTTGCAATCTCAGCGTTTGTCCAGGGCGAGAGCTGCCTCCGGCAGCCACTGTTCGGCGAATTCCCCAGCGGTTAGAGAGCCCAAGTCCTGAAAGAGAAACCCTCCTTCCGACCACTTGAATTCACCGAGCGTCTCTCCCGTGGCGACCAGGCGAACCACGAGCTTTTGGCTCGACGGGGACGGCCCAAAACCCCAGGTCACAAAGCCAACGATCAGGGACCCAATCACTCGAAGAGCGTTCTTCAACTTGGGAACCCGAACGGGATCGATTCGAAAGACCGAACCAGCAGGCCGTTCAGGGTCGAATGCCACGGACTCACCATAACCAAGCGATTACCCAGTAATCAGGCCCTTAATCAATTCCTCATAATTCCGTGGGAGCATGGGCGGCTGTGACGGGGACAGAAGAACCGGTCGTGGTGTTGGTGGAGGATGATCCCAACATCGCCAGCCTGGTGGACATGTATCTGCGCCAAGACGGCTGCGGTGATGTTGGGCCGTCGAGAGGGCTAGGCCTGCTCGACGGGCTCTTCGACTTCCTCTTCGAGGATCGGGGCAGCGTCATCGGTGGCCTCCATTTCGGGGGCGGGAGCAACCGCTTCGGCGGCCTCCATTTCGGGGGCGGGAGCAACCGCCTCGCCACCCTCCATTTCGGGGGCGGGAGCAACCGCCTCGCCACCCTCCATTTCGGGGGCGGGAGCAACCGCCTCGCCACCCTCCATTTCGGGAGCAGGGGTGATTACCTCGCCGGTTTCGGAGTAGTACTGGGCCCAGGCCTGGTCCTCATCGGCGGCCACTTCCTCGTCCACGGCGCCGATGTAGTTGCCCTCGGCATCGTAGGCGTGCTCGCCGAAGTGCTCCTGGAACTCGGCAGCCACCACGCCGCCCTCGGCCGCCTGCTTGATGGAAAGGCTGATGCGGCGCCGGTTGATGTCCAGGTCGATGATCTTCACCCACAGCTCTTCGCCGGGGGTGACCACCTGCTCGGGCAGGTCGATGTGGTGGGAGGAGATCTCCGATATGTGGACCAAACCCTCGATGCTCTCGCCCACCTGGACGAACGCCCCGAACGGCACCAGCTTGGTGACCCGGCCGTACACCAGCTCGCCCACCTGGTGGCTGGAGGCGAACTCCTGCCAGGGATCCTGCTGGGTGGCCTTCAGCGACAGGCTGATGCGCTCCCGGTCGAGGTCCACTTCCAGGACCTGGATCTCGATCTCATCGCCCACCTGCACTACTGCGCTGGGGTGGTCGACGTGCTTCCACGACAGCTCGGACACGTGCACCAGACCGTCCATGCCGCCCAAGTCCACGAACGCCCCGAAGTTCACTACCGAGGAGACGACTCCGGTACGCCGCTCGCCCGGCTTGAGATTGTCGAGGAACGCTTCGCGCTGCTCCTTCTCGGTCTCCTCCAGCCAAGCTCGGCGGGACAACACCACATTGTTGCGGTTCTTGTCCAGCTCGATGATCTTGGCCTCCAGCGTCTGGCCGATATAGGGCTGGAGGTCGCGAACCCGTCGCAGTTCCACCAGCGAGGCGGGCAAGAAGCCCCGCAAGCCGATGTCGAGAATCAGGCCGCCTTTGACCACTTCGATCACCGGGCCCGTAACCGTGCCCTCCTTCTCCTTGACATCCTCGATATTGCCCCAGGCCCTTTCATATTGGGCCCGCTTCTTGGACAAGATGAGATGGCCGTCTTTGTCCTCTTTCTGAAGGACAAGCGCCTCGACCTCCTCGCCCAGGGTGACGATCTCGCCGGGATCGGTCACGTTGCGGATAGACAGCTCCCGGGAAGGGATGATCCCCTCTGACTTGTAGCCGATGTCCAACAGCACCTCGTCGCGGTCGACCTTGACCACCTTGCCGGTAACCATCTGGCCGTCTTCCACCTGAACCATGGTGGCGGTGTAGGCGTCATCCAAGAACTGGTCTTCGATGTCTTGATCGGTGATCTGACGGGGGATGTAGTTGCCCTCAGCATCAAAAGTCCCCACCCCGTCATGGGAATCGAGCACAGCCGTCGCGGCTGGCGGGGCGGGTGGGGCGGGTGGGGCGGTAGCGGAGTCGGACACGTTGGATTGAGCCTCACGGGAGGAGATGGATAAGACAATGGGCGCGGCGCAGCAGCCTGAACCGGCCGAATGATGGTAACAGCCCCCGCCGGGGTGGGCTACTTTCCGCCGGCCTACTTCGCGTCGGCCCAGGTTCGCCCCGAGGAAAGGTGCACCTCAAGGGGAACCCTCAGCCGGCAGGCCCCGGCCATGGTCTCCACCGTGAGCTTGGCCGCGGCTTCGTGCTCGCCTTCGGGAACATCCAGGATCACCTCGTCGTGCACCTGGAGGATGATCCGGCTGTCTAGCCCCTGGTCTTCCAACGCGTGGTCGAGCCGGACCAGCGCCACCTTGAAGATGTCGGCAGCCAGCCCCTGGATACCGGCGTTCATCGCCTGGCGCTCGGCCGCCTGGCGAAGTCGGAAATTAGAGGAGCTGATCTCGGGGATCCGGCGCCTCCGACCGAACAGGGTCTCGGTGTAGCCCCGGGCCCGGGCCTCGGCCACCGTCCGGTCCATGTAGTCCTTGAGTGCGGGGAACGCCTCGAAGTAGGCGTCGAGAATCACCGCAGCCTCTCCGGTTGGGACATTGAGCCGCTGTCCCAGACCGTAGGCCTCCATGCCATAGGCCAACCCGTAGGACACCATCTTGGCGGTGGACCGCTCCTCGATGCCCACCGCGGCCGGATCGATGTTGAATACCTGGGAGGCGACTGAGGTATGGATGTCCTGGCCGGACTCGAATGCCTGGATCAGCCCGGGATCTTCAGCCAAGTGGGCGATGCAGCGCAGCTCGATCTGGTTGTAGTCGGCCACCAGCAACTCACAGCCTTCGGCGGCCACGAACACCTGGCGGAACACCCGCCCAGTTTCGGTGCGCACGGGGATGTTGTGCAGGTTGGGGGCATCGGAGCTGAGCCTTCCGGTACGGGCCACCGTCTGGTTGAAGGTGGCCCGGATCCGGTCGTCGGGCTCGATCGCCACCGCGGCCACCAGACCTTCGCCGTAGGTGGAGCGCAGCTTCTCCACCTCCCGGTAGTCCAGCAGGGCGTCGACCACCGGGTGCTCGCCCCGCAGCTTCTCCAGAGTGGCGGCGTTGGTGCTGTAGGCCCCGCCCGGTGTCTTCTTCTGGGGAGTGAGCCCCAGCTTGTCGAACAAGAGCTCGCTGATCTGCTTGGAGGAGTTCACGTTGAAACTCCCCTCGCCGGCTGCCTCGATCACCAACGCCCGCAGCCGCTCGGCGTCGGAGGCCAGTTGGTCTCGCAGGCGGGTCAGGTCTTCGACGTCAACCCCGATGCCCACATGCTCCATACGGGCCAGAACCCGAACCAGGGGCACTTCCATGTCGTCGTTGAGGTCCCGCAGACCCTGGGCGTCCAGGGCCTCCAGCAGGGGCGAGGCCACATGGGAAACGGCCAGGGCGTGGAGGCCGGCCTGCATTGAAGGCGCCATCGGATCAGCGGAATCGTCGCCGAACAGCCGGCCCTCGCCGAGCTGATCCACTCCCGGCAACTCCATCGAGGTATGGGTTCTCAGAAGGTCTTCCATCTCGAAACGCCCGCTGGCCGGGTCCAGCAGATAGGCCGCAATCCTGGTGTCCAAGGCCAGTCCAGCGGCATCGATCCCCCGCGACAGCAGCCACAAAACAAGCGGCTTGGCATCGTGGGCGATGAATGGCGTGCTCGGGCCGAAGAATTCGGCCAGAGCGCCATTTGCCGACGAGTCCAGCATCGACTCCAGCAATTCGGCCGACATCCACGCCGCTTTGCCGGCCTCGCGGTCGACAACCAGGGCCAAGCCCACCAGCCGACGGCGATGGGGCTGGCGCGAATCGAGCGGGTCGCCCCATCCCGCGGCCAACGCGACCGGGTCGCTACTGGCGGCCAGACCTTTCAGCAGGTCGGACGCGGCCTCCGCAGTCGACACCGTCTCAACCGCCGCTTCCAACAGTCCCGCGCCCTCATCGCCGCCGTCGAAATCAACATTCAGCACATCGGCTACAAAATCGCCGAACCTCCGGAACTCCAAGAAGTCGAACAGCTCCTTAACCTCGGCGACGTCCGGCTGGCCAAAGCCCAGATCACCAACACTCACATCGAGGGGGACGTCTCGAACCAGCTCCATCAACTCAAGGTTCAGCTTCACCCGCTCTTTGGCCGCGCCGAGGTTCTCCTGAAGTTTGGGCGTCTGGTCTTCCAAGTGCTGATAGAGCTCTTCGATGCTCCCGTAGGCGTTGATCAGCTTGGCTGCGGTCTTCTCCCCCACCCCGTCCACGCCGGGCAGGTTGTCGGACGGGTCGCCCCGCAGCGCGGCGTAGGCCACGTAATCGGCCGGCCTCACTCCGGTGCGCTCCTCGATACCGGCCTCGTCGTACAGGGCGTAGTCGGACACGCCTCTCTTGTTGTAGAGCACCCGGATATGAGGGTCTTCCACCAACTGGTAGGCGTCCCGGTCGCCGGTAACCACGATCACGTTGTCGCCCTGGTCGCGGGCTTGGGTGGCCAAGGTGGCGATCACGTCGTCGGCCTCCACCCCGGCGTGCTCCACGGAGTTGATGTGAAGGGTTTCCACCAGTTGGCGCACCAGCCCCATCTGCTGGCGCAGCGTGTCGGGGGTCTCGCGGCGGTTGGCCTTGTAGCTGGAGATCCGCTCGTGGCGGAAGGTCGGCTCGGGTCGGTCGAAGGCCACTGCCACCCGGTCGGGACGGTGATCCCGCAACAAGGTCAAGAACATCATGGTGAACCCGTACACCGCGTTGGTCACCTGCCCGCTGGCGGTGATCATGTCTTCGGGCAGGGCGAAGAAGGCCCGGTAGGCCAAGGAGTTGCCGTCCACCAGCATCACGGTGCCCGATTCAGCCATCGACCCTGTCCCCGCCTAGCGCCCTCAACTGATCGACGCTCATCTCGACAATGGCTGCGGCCACCTCGGCCATAGAGCGGCGCTCGCCCATGGCCTGGTGCTGGATATGGCTGTAGGCATCGGCCTCCGACATCGAGCTCACGTCCATGAGGCGCCCCTTGGCCCGGTCGATTGCCTTGCGGGCTTCCAGCCGGGCCTCGGCCCGCTCAACCTGGTGATTGAGAGCCACCAGCTCCCGGAAGCGCACCAAGGCCACCTCCACCGCGGGTACCAGCTCGGCCCGCTCGAACGGCTTGACCAAATAGGCCAGCGCACCGGCGTCGGCGGCCCGGGCGATCAGATCTCGCTGGCTGAACGCGGTCAACAACAACACCGCGCACAGCCTCTCGTCGCGAATCTGGCCGGCGGCGGTGATGCCGTCGGTCCCCGGCATCTTCACATCCAATATGGCGACGTCGGGGCGTTTTTCCCTCACCAGATCCAGCACTTGGTCGCCCCTGCTGGTCTCCCCCACCACGAGGTAGCCCTCCTCCTCCAGGGTCTCCCGCAAATCCAAGCGGATGATGGCCTCGTCCTCGGCCAGCACAATGCGAACCGGGTCTTTTGAACCTGGGGAATCGGGCTGGGCCGTCGCTTCAGACATCGGAGTAGAACCTGTCGAGCAGGTCGTCCTGTTGCTGCTCCAGGCTGCGGATCTTCTCCCGCAGCCGGGTCCGGTGCCGGACCATGATCTCCGCTTGGCGGGCGGCGTCGCGATGCTGGCGTTCAGAACCAGGAGTTTCCGAGACCAGCGCCCGCAGTCGGGCATCGTCGGCCAGATCCTCGAAATGCAGAGACTGCTCCTCGGCCACCTCAAGATCGGCTCTCAGCCGCTTCAGGCGGTCGGCCAATTCAGCCAATTGACGCTCCACCCTGTTTTGAGCCACGAGCCGATGCTATTACCCCCTGCCTCTGTGAATACGTTCAAGGCTCTGCTCAGCCAACTCGACTACCCAAGGGCGGTGAAACCCCGGCTAGCACTAGATTCTTCACGGTTGAGCCGACACGACGACACAAGGAGTGCCCCGGTGAGCGATGAGATCCGAGACAATGCGGTCAACGGGAAGGCATGGGCCGACTTCTGCGACAACCTGAAGGAATCCGGTCAGATCATTATCGACAACAGCACCGACGACCTCGATCGGCTCGAGGGCTTCCGCTATTTGAGCCGCCTCACACGAGGAGAGCTCGGTCGCCTGGAGAACCAAGGCTCCGCCTATCCACAAATCTTGCCGATACCCCACAATCTGAAGATCGGCTGCGACAACCCCGACGCCCTCTACCAGAGTGTCACCATCAGCGGAGCTTTCGACTACCGCATCCGCGGGCCGCGGGGCACGGTCAACTATCTGAGCCTGAACGCGTTCTCGGGCGGCTTTGCGGTGGGGTCGGCCCCGCCCGACCGGCAAGGGGCTCTGGCGTTCAACGATCCCCAACCCGGCGAACAGGTCGACGTGATCGCCAGCGTCAACGAGCCCGATCATCTTGAGCCCGGGCAGCGGTGGCTCCGGATGGCCCCCGAGACCAATCAGATCGCCATCCGCAACTTCTACCTCGACCGCACCGCCGAGCGGCCTTCCGAACTTCAGATCGAGTGCCTCAACGGTCCCGACGAACTACCGCCTCCGCTGAGCGCGCAGCGCCTGACGAACGGCCTCGCCCGGGCCGCGCTGGGGGTGCACGGCATCGCCCGGCGATTCGTCGACTGGCTGGACATGTTCCAGGAGCGGCCCAACACGCTCGAGTTCCTTCCCAAGCGGGATGGTCCCGGCGGATGGGGCGACCCCACCCAGCTGTTCCGCCACGGCTACTGGACGCTCGAGCCCGGCCAGGCGCTGGTGATCGACGTGCCGCCCATCGACGCGTACTACTGGAATTTCCAGCTCAACAACATCTGGGAGGAGTCGCTCGACTACGACTGGCTCCAGGTGACCGTCAACAAGCACACCGCGGTGTACGAGCCCGACGGGACGGCCCGCATCATCGTGGCCGACGACGACCCCGGATTCGCCAACTGGATCGACACCGCATTCCGCCGCCACGGCACCTTTGGCCTGCGCTACAACCAAGTGGTCGAGGACATCCCACCGACGCTCCGGGTTATGGACGCAGTCGATCTGCCCAGCCTGCGCTAGAGCGAAAGAGCGGCGACCAGTTCATCGCCTCGCTCGGTAGTGATGGTGAGCTTGCGGTCGTGGATTCGGGCTATTCGTCAACTACCAGATCGATTATTCCAATGGACGGGCGGACACCGAATCGGACTTGGGGGGCGTTGCCGCGTTCTCGACCCACGCCGGTGGACACATAGACCGGCGTTCCATGGAGTTCGTGCAGTCCACCGGCGGCGACATGGCGGGGCACGCTTGATGCGGTGATGGGAGGGCCGAAGAACGGGATCGAGACCTGCCCGCCGTGGGTGTGGCCAGACACGAGCAGATCCACAGTTGTTCCGTTGAGCAGCTCGACCGCGTCCGGCTCGTGAGCGAGCAGTATCCGCACCCCGGCGAGTTCGCTGCCCGCGAGCCGTTCGACAACCTGTCGCGCCGCAGGCTCATAGTCGCGGCCATTTAGCGACACTCCGGCAAGATGGATGGCTGCGCCATTGATCTCAAACGTGTCGATCTCGTTGTCGAGCACCCTGGCACCGGTTCCATCGGTTATCCGCCAGAGGTCGGAGACAGTGTCGGAATGGCCGTTCACCAGATAGACGACGGGCACTGTGTCAACCAGTCGCTGAACGAGGCGTGTAAATTCCGGGGCCCGCTCATCGAACTGACCAGTTTCGATCTGATGCAAGTCCCCCGGGAACACGACAATGTCGGGCTCCAAGGAGATCAGGCGGTCTATCGCCTCATTCTCATAGCTGCCGATGGAGGTGGTCTGAAGATCGGCGATCACACCGATGCGGATGCCCTCACCGATGCCGTCGACGGCTAGCTGCACCGCATCCGTCCTCAGCCAAAACGGCTCGATGTGAGTGGCATAGACGCCGGCAGGGATCGCTGCGAACGAGACGAAACAGAGGGCGGTGATGATCAGGGGGCACGGGCGACCAAACGCCAACACGATCGCCCCGGCCAACGGAATACCGACCACCAGAACCAGATATACGACATGGACGACCATGAAGTGGTCTAGTCCGGTGAAAACCAGCGCGACTGCCGTCAAGACCATGGTGCAGCCGATGCCGACGCCCGCCGCGCCCAGCACGATCCAGCCGGTTCCAACCCCTCGGTGAATCCAATAAACCGAAGCCGCACCCATGGCCACCCCGGCCACGATGCCGGCGGCTATCACGTAATAGTTCACTTGTTGTGGTCCTCAGAAGACTTGGTTGCGCCCCCCTGGGAACCACCCGCGACCAGGATCATATGACCCAGTGGCGTGAATTACTGGTCGGGTCCTCCGCTGCGGCTCGGACACGATGAATTGGCCCTATTGTCGGAAAAAGGTGCTGGAACTACCCTCAAGACATGAGTCCAGAACCTGGCCGCGACGTTCTGGGAATCTCAGGAGCAGACACACCGTCTGCTGAGCCGCGCCAAACGATCAAGAAAAAGGACTACGAGCGAGAACTGGCCCGCCTTCAGGAGGAGTTGGTGCGGTTGCAGCGCTGGATCCGCCACAAGGGCCTCAAGGTGGTGGTGATCTTTGAGGGGCGCGACGCGGCCGGCAAGGGAGGGGTGATCAAGCGGATCGCCGAGCGAACGAATCCCCGGGTGGTGCGGGTGGTGGCGCTGGGAACGCCCAGCGACCGGGAGAAGACCCAGTGGTGGTTCCAGCGCTACGTGGCCGAACTGCCTGCCGCCGGGGAGATGATCCTGTTCGATCGCAGTTGGTACAACCGGGGGGTGGTGGAGCCGGTGATGGGGTTCTGCACCGAGGAGGAGTACCGCGAGTTCCTGCGGTCGTGCCCGGAATTCGAGCGCATGCTGGTGCGGTCGGGGATCATTTTGATCAAGTACTGGTTCTCGGTGAGCGACGAGGAACAAGAGCGCCGCTTCCACAACCGGATCAATGATCCCATGAGGCGCTGGAAGCTCTCGCCCATAGACATCGAGGGCCGCACCCGGTGGGTGGAGTTCTCCAAGGCAAAGGACACGCTGTTCGCCCACACCGACATCAAGCAGGCCCCGTGGTACGTGGTGAATGCCGACTCAAAGAAGGCAGCCCGGCTGAACTGCATTGCGCACCTCCTGTCGATGATCCCCTACGAAGAGGTGCCCTGGGAGGAAGTCGAGCTCCCCGAGCGCCAAGACAGAACCGGCTACGTGCGCCCGCCCCTGACAGACCAGACTTTCGTCCCCGAGATCTACTGAGCAGCGCCTCCGCCGCTTGGCCGCCACATAGACCGCTCCCATTGAAGTGGATCGGTGGCCACGGTCGGAGTGCCGTCCAGGATCATCGTCATCCGCTGGTCGAGCTCGTAGCGGGGCCAGTGGCCGAGTTCGGTTGTTGATGGGTCGCCGCTGCGGGCAAAGGCCGCCCAGGCGGATCGCATTCCTCGGCCCAGAGTCTCGGCGGCGCCATCGGCGCCTATGAACTCCCGCCAGCCGCCTACGTCGAAGCTGTCGAACACGAAGGGCAGGTCGATGGCGTGGAATGCCCCCTTGTCCGGGTCGGCCTGTGAGCACCACCGGAAGTCATACACATAGGTGCGGGTCCCAGCCCCGGCTCGCGAGTCGGCGATTCTCTGCATCGGCTCTCGCATGGAGACGTCGGTGTTGATGGCCGTCAGGATGTCGGCATCAGAGCACCAGATAGTGCCCTCGGCCGCTTGGCGATACTCCCCCACCACAGTTTCAACATCACTCGCCGAGGGCTGAGCGCCGGTTCGCTCGGCGATGTAGCGGCTCACCGTGCCGAGCAGGATCTTCTCGGAGTCCTGATCGGGCAAGTCCTGATGGAACAGGCGCAGCTCATGGGCAGTTGCCCCGATGATCATGTCGATGTCGATCGCCGTGCCCGTTCGGAGCAGCTCCGACGGGGTGGCCGGAACGAGCGACCCGTCGACCACGGGGTGAAACGGCATCGGACCCACATTGGCGAACATGGCCATCACCGTCGGCCCCTGCGCAGACACCACCGTGCCCGGCTCCAGATGCCGCAGTCCTGCGACGTCGCCCACACCGGCATTTTCCATAAAGGCACTGGCCACCGTGGTAGCCATGTCGGGCGACTGTGTCATATCCACCCCGGGGCTCTGCATGATGGCCCGTCGCAGCACCGATGCGATGCCCGGACTGCCGAGAAGATGCAGGATCGACCCGGCTCCGGCCGACTCGCCGAAAGCAGTCAGCGTCGCCGGATCGCCTCCAAAACGCTCGGCGTTGGCCGCCACCCATTTGAGGCCGAGCCGGATGTCATGAAGACCGCAGTTCGCAGTGGTGCCCTCGCCACCCGGTACCCGGCGCAGGTCCATGAATCCCAGCGCCCCTACCCGGTAGTTCACCGACGCCACCACCGCCTGCTGCTCGGCCGCCAACCTCGCCCCGTTGTAGAGCAGGAACGAGCCTCCACCCGTCAGAAACGCCCCGCCGTAAATCCACACCAACACCGGCAAATCAGCACCTTCTCCCACCGGCATCCACATATTGAGCGTCAAGCAGTCCTCCGACACTGCGCTCGCATCCGCCCCCGGAATCAAACCTGTAAATGGCCCATCGACCGACTGAATAGGATCTGGCCCAAACGCAGTGGAATCCAGCACACCACTCCACTGATCCGCAGTCTCGGGAGCACAGAACCTCCGCTCCCCCACCGGCGGCTTCCCATACGGAATCCCCAAGAACTGCCGCACCGGCCCGTAAGGCGTTTCGACAATTGTCCCCCGGACTGGCCCGTGGGTGGTCTCGACAACATCGCTGATCACGTGGGCTGCTCCTCGGTCGAGTCGCTGGCGGGGTTGACGTGGACGGTGACGATCTCTAGTTCGTGGTACTGCTGGTGGAGCACTGAAGTGGCGTAGTGCTGGAGCAGCCGCAGTGAGACGTCACGCTCGACGGGCCGGTCGGCGGTGGGCTCGTCGAGCACGGCTAGCCGGTCCTCGATGTTCTCCCCTCGGGCCGCAGCCACGAACTCCAGCACGGCCCGGCCGTCCTGCTTGCTGGCCGTGACCCGCAGCGCGCGGTCGGTGGGGGCGTCACCGGTCTGTTCGGCGTCGACCAGAGTGGCCAGGGTCTCCTCGGCCACCGCGTCGAGCCTCTGCGACATCGAACCTGCCCAGCCATGGCGGGTTGCGAAGGCGTTGAGGAACTCCTGGATGCGGGGTAGCTCCGTCAATGCCAGGTTGGTGCGCAGCCGGTGGCGGCGGGATTGGGAGGCCTCAGTGAACAGGGTCAACACGATGGCCACGAGACCCCCCGAGGTCATGCCGTTCTCCAAGAAGCCGCCGGCGAATCCCTCCAGGTATTCCGGGAAGATCAGGTTGTTCTGGAATCCGACCCCGAGCCAGAAAGCAACGCCCGCGATCAGACCCTTGCGGTAGTCCGAGGCCTCTTCGGAGACGATCCTCATGCCCACCACGAACAACAACGCGATCAAAACGGTGATATAGGCCGCCACCACCGCGTCGGGGATGGCGAGCACCAGCGCCAAGAACTTGGGCAAGAACGCGAACACGATGAATATGGCGCCGATGGCGACACCCACGCGGCGAGCCGCGACCCCGGTCAGCTCGGTGATTGAGACGCTGGTGGAGTAGGTGGTGTTGGGCACCGTGCCGGCCAGCCCCGACAGCAGATTGCCGGTTCCGTCGGCGGCAACCGCTCCCTGCACCACGCGGTAGTCCACGGCTCTCGGCTTACGCCACGACACGCGCTGGATGGCCACCGAATCCCCGATGGTCTCCACCGCCCCGATGATGGTGACCAGCACGAACGCGGGCAACAGGCTCCAAAACGCCGAACCGAACGACAATTCGAAGCCGGGCCAACCGGTGTCGGGCACACCGACCCAGGCGGCGTCGGACACCTTGTCGAAGTCGTAGAGCCCAAAGGCGGCGGCTGTGACCGAGCCGGCCACCACGCCGATTATCGGCGCCCACAGGCGCAGGCCGCCGGAAGACTTCAGCGCGATCACGATCACCACCAGAATGGTGACCAGGGTGCTAATCGGCGCGCTCCATTTGGATTCGCCTTCCGGCGAGGCATTCACCATGTCGAAGATGAGCGGCATCACGGTTACCGCAATGAGCATCAGCACGGTGCCAGCCACCACGGGCGTGACCAGTCGCCTGAACAGCGAGAGCCTGGCGGCCAGCAAGAACTGGAACAGCGACGAAGCCACCACCAGCACGGCCAGCAGGCCGGGGCCTCCCTCCACCAACGCCGTCACGCACACGGCGATGAACGCGCCCGAAGTCCCCATGAGCAGCACGTATCCGGCGCCGATACGCCCAAACCTCACCGCCTGGAGGATTGTGCTGACACCGCTGACCACTGCCGCCGCGAACACCGCCCAAGTCAGATACGAGTCACTTTCGCCCGCAGCTCGAATGACGATCGCCGGCGTGAGCACAATGCCCGCGATGGCCAGAACCGCGAACTGGAGGCCCATTCCCACCGTCAGCGCCGCCGGCGGCTTGTCGTCAGGCTCGAACCGGATGTGGCGCTGCTCCGCTGGGTCGCCCTGTTTCATGGCACCCATGCTTGCACAGTGCCCGGGGAGAAGATATTGGTGGCCGTCCAGGCGTTACCGAGGGCTCCCATAAGGTCCCGAATATGGGGTTTGACCTGGGAGTTCGTTGATTTCCGAGATATCAGGCGGTACCGTCGGTTCTGAGGGCTTCTACGGCAAAAAGTGATACCGGAGGTGGTACATGGTTGATAGGAAGCCGATGAGTGCAGCGTTCGTCCGCAACGTCAGCCGTCCTGGTCGCTACGGCGATGGTCGGGGCGGATATGGGCTCAGTCTACTGGTGCGCAATACCGCGAACGGGCGGGTGTCGAAGACGTGGTCCCAACGGGTGCGAATCAACGGGAAGGTCACCAATATCGGGCTGGGCAAGTACCCGCTCGTGACACTGGCCGAAGCGCGGCAGGCCGCGTTCGAGAACCGGCGGGCCATCGCCAAGGGCAATGACCCCCGCGGCGGCAGCACCCCGACGTTCGCCGAGGCCGCCGAGAAGGTCATCGAGGTGTACGCCGAGGGATGGAAGGACACCGGCCGAACGGCCTCGAAGTGGCGCTCGCAGTTCCAGCGGTATGTCTATCCCCATCTCGGCGACAAACCCGTGGACAAGATGACGTCCGCCGACGTGCTGGCCGCTCTGGTGCCGATCTGGCACACCAAGGCCGAGATCGCCTGCAAGTCCCGCCAACGCATCTCCGCGGTCATGCGATGGGCCATCGCCGAGGGCCACCGAACCGACAACCCCGCAGGCGACGCCATCGCAGGAGCGCTCCCCAAGCAGAACGGTCGGACCAGCCACTACCGCGCCCTGCCCCACGACCAGGTGGCCGGCGCCATCGCGGTTATCCAGCACACCGAAGCCTGGCCGGCAACCAAGCTCGCCTTCGAGTTCTTGGTGTTGACCGCGACCCGCTCGGGCGAGGTCCGCTACGCCACCTGGGCCGAGATCGACTGGGAGACCGCGACATGGGAGATCCCCGCCGAGCGGACTAAGGCCTCCAGGCCCCACCGAGTGCCCCTGTGCGAACGCGCTGTTGAGATTCTCGACGAGGCCCTCGACTTCGCCGATGCCACCGGACTGATATTCCCGAGTATGAGCGGCAAGACGCTGAGCAGCGGCACCATCGGCAAGCTCCTGAAGGACTCGGGGATAAGCGCAGTCGCCCATGGCTTCCGGTCGTCGTTCCGCATGTGGGCCGCAGAGTGCACCAACATCCCACGCGAAGTCGCCGAACTAGCCCTAGGCCACGTCAACAAGGACCGTGTCGAAGCCGCCTACCAGCGCTCCGACCTCTTCGGCAAACGCCGAGAGCTCATGCACCAATGGGCCGAGTACCTAAACAAGATATGACCTAACCCCCCAGCATCGGGCGCTCAATGACGCGACAGCCTTATGCCTGCCGCCGACTAACACATGCGGGGCACTGACACCTCTTGAAGTAGGCGCTGTCATGGATTAGCCCATGCATCCGACCGTTGTCCACATCGAATTGAGACCAAAGCCGCCGCACGTAGCGCTCGTCCCTCCTTCCTCTTGGCTTTGAGTAATACCTGTACAAGGCATACGCGACCAGATCTGCTGCCTGGAGAGCTCTAGACGCTCGGGAATCGGCGAACATTGGGACATCAGCAAGATTTCTCAGAGGCCCAAGTGAGCTACTGGCGACTCGCCACTGATTCGTCCAGCTTTGGAGGGTTCCTTCGACGCTGCTGCGGTCATGGACAATGAGCCCGGTCTGCTGCTGGCCGCCACGGCTCGCACGGCTCACGAAGTCATCGAATTTCTTGATCAGGAGTTCATACGCTCGAAGCCTCTGGTGTCCAGAGTCTCGTTCCATTACAGCGCCAATGAGCCGCCATGGCAGGTTGTGATTGACGGAGCTGAAGCCAGCCAGGGCGCCGTAGGCACCGTTGAGAATTCGATGCCGGTCGGGCTTGTCAACATTTTTCCACTGCTTGGTGCCGCGCCGAAGCTCAGTGGCATGAAGCTCATAGATGGTGTGGTCCTGGCCTAGCGGATGGAGCTTCCGGAACAGGAACGAGTCAAGGCGCTGCTGGAGATGCCATGCGTCCAATTCGTGGATGATGATCCCTCCCACCACGAACACAGGACTTCCACCGTGTGTTCCAGACTCGTCAACGAAACACAGATACACCAGTCCCTCCTACGCGTCCGTGCCCCGCCAGAGGCGGGGCACGTTCTGCTTTGTCGGCAGAGGAGCAAGCTCACGGAACCGAATAAGTGCGGTCCTCTCCGCCAAGAGCATTTTACACTCGAATGTGCATACAAGCCACCTATTCAATCGGCGTCGAAAAACTCCGAGGCAGGCCCGCTCATCGGGCTGAGAGCAGATCGGCCTCGAAGAACACGCCGTGCACCTTGCAAACCGGCGGCGCCTGAGACACCACCCACCGCCCCCAATCAGAGTCAGCCGGACGCCCAGACATCGTCACCGGAGAATCCAAGCGCTTCGACCAAACCCACTCCGGGAGGCCAATCCCATCGCGCTCGCACAAACCATGCACGACTGCGGCCACCAACGCCAGATCACCAGGTGTGCCACCCAGGGGAACCGCCCCGCCACACAGCATCTCCGCCCTCCGCTGCGGCTGGTCATTCCAGTCCATGATGAACTGCACCACCGGCCGGAACCGCCCATGGCGGAACTGCGGATCACACATGGCCTCGGGAAGGTCCCGCACCGTCAACACCGAACGCATCCCCACGCATCCATCCTACCCCCCGCCAAGAAACTGAACATCTCCGCGTTTCACGCAGGAGGTGGCATGCCCCGACAGCGGGACGACAACACGAAAAGCCCGAGGCGCTTGGTGTCCAAATGGTTCCGTCACAGCCCCCATCGTGCACTAACCGACCGGTCGGAACCGGTCGCAACCAGTCTCTAAAACGGTCGCAGAGCGCAAAAACCGGTCGCTAATACCCCTCAAAGCGGTCGCGGACCACCAAGACCCCCGACAAGTCCTGCCACCGCGCCCTGAACAACTACGACCCGCACTCACCAGCCGAGGCCCGTAGTCCTGCGGCCCGTGGCACCCCCAGCAAATGGCACGCCCAGCCAAGTACTCCGACAAGATCCGACACAGTCCAGAAGCCGAACAAGGTCACTGTCAGAAACCGAACAGCCGGATCACGATCAAACTCACTCCAACCCGAGCCCAGATGAGTCAACCAGCCGACACCTGAACCTCACCGGGTGTTGCGCAGGCGGGCCTGTCAGGAATTTTGTGTATCGGGTGTGATCTGAGGGTCCGCGCCGAGAACTAGCTGCACATCATCACCGGCACCCCCGCCGCCGACCCCGAGACCGCCCCGACGCAAACGCACCAGCTCAGATCGCTCCTCAGTCGTCAGACCTGGTCTCTCGCACCGGTCGATGCGGGCCAGGCGGACCCAGTTCCCCAGACTCGTCGCCCCGATGCCCAAATCGTGGGCCTCGCCGATCCGGATCGCATATTGCTCGACCGGGACGACATGGCGCAGGACCACCCTGAGCTGATCGTCGCCCACGTCCACGCCGCAAGCGTAGATGAGCAATTGTTGCCACCGCCCGCTCAGTCCTCGCCGTCTTCCCACGGCGGCGGCGCGATCCACCCCTGCTGCACGGCGAGGGCGATGCCCTGCACCTGGTTGGCCGCGCCGAGGCGCTCCCACATCTTCTCGATACGACGGTACATGCCCCGCGTCGAGGTCTTGTTGCGCTCAGCGAGCTCATCGACCGGCTCCTGAACGGCCACAGAGATGATCCACTCCAGCTCCTGGGCCGTCGGCACCACCCGCACATACGACTGGCAGCCAAATCGGCTGCCCTGGCCGCATCCCCCAGCCGCTCAACTCCTCGAGAGTCCAGCAGCTCGGCGAAGAGCTCATATCGCAAAACCGACGGAGGCGCCGACCCAACCTCAGCGGCCCCCGCCCCAAAAGCAATCTCCACGACCTCCCCCAAGGCCTCCGACGTTGAGCGCAGGAACTCAGCAACAATCCCCCGATCGACTGCGACCCCCTCTTCCGGCACTTCGCCATCCATCAACCCCGCGCAATATCCGCTCGCATCGGCAACTCCCCGCAGATACTCAGGACGCAGCGTCTGCGCGTAGATCGAACAGGCACGCCGCTGAAACCCGAGCCCCAAAGGCTTCCGAAACCTCCGGGCCCATGCCCCAAGCGGTGAGCCTCCGCAACGCACCCCGCGAAATGGGCAATCCTCACCGCAAACGAGCCGACCGAACCCCACGGCACCCGGCTCAACTCCACCGCGCCATCCGAACAACACGCTGCCTTTACACCCTGACCCCAACCATGTCAAGTGTCAAAACATGACAAGAACTCGTCATGTTTTGACACTGTTTTCGCTCACATACGAGCCCCATTCTCTGTACCTTCTATCAAAGCCGATGTGGTTAGGGATCCTGCCAGCAGGGTTCCGCCGAACAGTCAGAACACAGGAGGAAGATATGAGAATCCGCTACCACTTCCGACAAGCCAGAGCAAAAGCCATTGCCGTTGTCGCTCTTTGCCTGATTGCCGCGATGCTGACTCCCGCGGCTTCTGCGGAACCCGCTATAGACGGAGCGTCCAGCTGCGGCAGCTTCGGAAGCTCAACCGATGGCGCTGGCGGCGGTCCCGCCCCAACAGAACCGCTCGACGACAGCACTGGTCCAACGAATGGAGCTGTGGAACAGGTCGCAGAGAACACAGCCTGCGATGACTCCGCACTGGAAATCTTGGACGAGCTCACAGAGCTGCTGGACCAATCCGACAGCGACGCTCCGGCCATCGTTGAGGGCAGGCTGGAATCTGACTGTAGCGTGGCCTTCATACTCGAAGGCACCCACAAACAAGTCGGCACCGTCGGAATGACAGGCCTCCAGATCAACGAGAACTCCCGCTATAAACTCGTGTCATAATTGGATCTCAAGACATCAGAAAAGGTCGGAACCAAATACACTATTGTAGTCGCAAGGAGAAATGAACATGAGAAGCAAATGGCAACACAAAGGCAATACACTCATTAGTCAAAAACAGAAGACAGCACATGGACACTCATCTGGACGAAGCCTTACAACGATGGTTGTATTGTTCGTCCTGGTTGCAACCATTGTAACTTCTCCTCAGACATCGGCCGATCCATCCTGGGATGATCCACCCACTGGAACAGCTGAAGGAAGTGGTCTCCAAGAGTGTATAGCTACTGCTAAGCAGGAACGTCCTGAGGCTTGGGTCTGCATGGGTGGTGTACTTACATCTACACATACAGATGATTCTGGCCAAACCACTACAACCACACGGCTTGTCGAGTTCGATGTTCTCCAAACCACTGTCCCCTCTCAAGTAAATGGCCAATCTGGTACCGCTCAGTCGTCGGGAGACTTCTACGACACATGGTGCGAAAATGCGTCGGTATGTGGTCGCCAGATTTCATCCTATATTGCTGAAGTAAAGGGTAATGGTGCTTATGGCAATCTCCGCGGCGCGATAGGCGGATTTGACTATATCGTACGACAAAATTTCAACGGCCAGTACCCACGATGGAGAAGTATAATCGATTGGGACTGGGGGCCTACTGTCTATCCAAATGAATTCTATACACAATGCAAGAGACACGTACGTCGTGCCCCTGATCCAAGTTGTGGAACTGAGACGGCATATTTTCTTCACATAAACTCAAGAAATCCGAGAAGATGGTGGCCATCACCGACTGGATATGATTACTTGAGCCAACGACTTACCAGTTCGTCCAAGTACCATGACGATTTGTGGGGATCATTCCGGGCAGAGGGCTACAACACTACCTGGCATGTAGCTACCATTCATACGGGCAGGTGGAGACATTGTGACAGCCATCTAGGCTGTAGGTATTACCAAGTTCCATGGACAAGCAACCCCTGATTCCTGGAGTCCAAGTGGTTGAGCATAATTGGGGAATCAATGATCCTCCAGCCGATGACCACGCCCATCCTGGGATGTTCAAGGAGCCAGAAGCTCCGATGTGGGTTTTCTTGCCAGCAATTTGGCCTTCCGACAGGCGTATCTGGACACCAGTTGGGTCATACCAGACAATGACATACTGTTACTACCCTGCCGCTGATAGGTCAGACACGCATAAGCGCACGAGAACACAAGAAGAACAAACAGAAATTGACAACGACATCGATGCACTGCTCGCTGAGGTGGGCATTACGCCCCGACCAAGAGGGCGCGTTCATTACTTGGAGATGCCAACAGGGATCTTCGACCTTAAAGAAATCCTTGAGTCGATTACTGCTCGGGCACACGAGGAAGGAGTGGAGCCACGCTGCCATAAAGCGTTCGTTCTAGTTGCTATACAAGTGATTGAAGAGTGTTTCCGCTCCACCGAGATGGGCTGATCTCTTAGATGTAGAGCCCAGGGGTGTGGTCGGAGAGTGCGCAGAGGGGGTCTGTCAGCCTTAGAGGGATAGAGCGTGTCCGATCAAGCGCTGGTCACAGCTCTATGTCGATGCCGCTCGCCGGGGTGTGTTCGGTGGTTTCGAGTTCGGGTGTTTGGCGTATGTGGTCGGGGAGCATTCGAGTTCGGTCGTGGAGGGCTTGGAGTGTCTCGGCGGCGGCGCAGAATAGGGGGGCTTCGGTGTCGGTTGCGCGGTAGCGGCGGGTGGTGATGGCGATGAGGGTGATCTCGGCTGTCTTGGCTCCGATGGGTTCTGCGGTGGCGGTTGCTGTGCCGTCGGCTCGGGCGGCTAGGCGGTTGCCGTTGGGCAGGGTGGTCAGTTCCACGTGGTTGTCGGATTGTGCCGCGTCTAGCCGTTTGGGGTCGCCGAGGCGGCCGATTGACGCCGCCGCGGACAGGAGAGCGTCGAGGGTCTCCCCGTCAGCGCGGTAGCGCCGTTTGGCAGCGGTGGTCAGGCTGATTTCGACGGTCCTTTGGCCGACACGCCGCCAAGCGGCTGTGGGCGGCGCGTCGGCTCCGAGGGCGGGGGTTGTCGCGGCGGCGTGTTTTCTTGTCGGCTTGTCGGGCTGGCGGGGTGCGCTGTTGGCGATGAGAGCTACCAAGCTGAAGTCATGTTGATAGTGATAACGAACATCCATCAACTAGTTATTTAAGCAGGTCATATGGCCTACAATGGATTCAATAGGGTGCCCGGGGAGGGACTCGAACCCTCACTCCCTTGCGGGAACCGGATTTTGAGTCCGGCGCGTCTACCAATTCCACCACCCGGGCAGGTGGCCAGCGCGTTGGCTGGGGAAGGGGCAGTTTACCGAGCGCAGACCCCGCAAGGCTCGCCGGATACCCTCCTGGAGCCACTCTCCCGTAGAGTGTTGAAACCCCACTGTCGTCTGAGAGGTCTGACACCTGATGATCTGCTTCACCTATCCCGGCCAGGGATCCCAAAAGGCCGGCATGGGTTCGGCCTGGGTAGATCACCCCTCGTGGGAGCTGGTGGCCGAGGCCTCTGAGGCAGCGGGACGCGACGTGGGCCGGCTGTTGCTGGACGCCGATGACGACGAACTGCGCCACACCCGCAATTCCCAGCTCTCCACCTTCATGGTGTCGATGATTGCGCTGGATGCGGTTACCCGGGTGGGTATCGAGACCGCGGGCCACGCCGGCCATAGCCTGGGCGAATACTCCGCTTTGGTGGCGGCTGGTGTGGTGGATTTCGTCGACGGAGTTCGCCTGGTGACCGAGCGGGGCGAGGCCATGCAGGTGGCCGCCGAAGAGCAGGACGGCACCATGGCCGCCATCTTGGGCTTGGACGACGACTTGGCCGAGCAGGCCTGCCAGCAGGCCGACGGCGAGGTTTGGGTGGCCAACTACAACGCCCCCGGACAGGTGGTGATCGCCGGGTCCCCCTCGATGGTGGACGCGGCTGGCGCCATCGCCAAAGAACTTGGCGCCAAGAAGGTCATGCCCCTACCGGTAGGCGGCGCTTTCCACACGCCGTTCATGTCGTCGGCCCGAGACCGGCTCGCCAAGGCGGTGGACAAGACCGAGTTCCGGGTTCCCGACCACCCGGTGTACGCCAATGTGGATGCCACCGCCCATACCGGCGCCGACACCTGGGCCGACCTGCTGAGCACACAGCTGACCAGCCCGGTGCGGTGGCGCCAGTCGGTTCACAACATGTGCGATGCCGGGTACACCACGTTCGTGGAGCTGGGACCGGGCGCGGTGCTCACCGGCACGGTGAAGCGAACCGCCAAGGAATGCCAGCCGCTCAAAGTAAACGCCCCTGCCGACATCGACTCGGTATTGGAGGCCCTAGCCGGGCCGCCGGTGGCTGCGGCCGGCCCGCTGGAGGGCGAGGCCCTGTTCGCCACCGAGAGGCTGGTGGTGAGCCCCGGCGCCGGCGTTTTCCAACCCACCGACGACCAACTACTGGGCACCGGAGTACCCGCCGGGCAGCTCTTGGGGTATGTGGGCGACACCGAGGTCCGCACCCCCTGGGCCGGCGTGATCATGGGATTTCTGGCCGTGGACGGCGAGCGGGTCACCGCCAGCCAGCCCATTGCCTGGCTGCGGACGAGCTAGGAGCACACGCTGATGACGAGAGCGGCCATCACAGGCCTGGGCACTGCGGCCGGCCACAAGGTGGTCACCAACCACGACTTGGCCCAAACCCTCGATACCAGCGACGAGTGGATCGTGGAGCGGACCGGAATCCACGAGCGCCGGATAGGGGGCAGCTGCCTGGAACTGGGCACCCAAGCGGCCCGGATTGCCATGAAGGAAGCCGAGATAGACGCCACCGACCTCGACCTGATCATCTGCTCCACCTGCACGCCCGACCAGGTGTTCCCCGCGGTGTCAAACCGCATCCAAAATGAGCTGGGGGCATCCTGCGGGGCGTTCGACCTCAACGCCGCCTGCTCGGGTTTCACTTACGGCGTCTCGCTGGCCCAAGCCCAGATCAACGCCGGGATGGGACGGGTGCTAGTGGTGGGCGTGGACACGCTAAGCCGGTTCACCGACTGGGACGACCGCTCCACTGCCATCTTGTTCGGAGACGGCGCCGGTGCGGTGGTTATGGAGCCCACCAGCCGCGACGACCGGGGAGTGCTCAGCACGTACATGGGCTCAGAGGGCCGCTTCGCCGACCTTTTGACGTGCGACTTCAGCGACCTCTTCATTCGCATGGACGGCAAAGAGGTATTTCGCCAAGCAGTACGGGTCATGGTCTCAGCCAGCCAGCGGGTGCTGGCCGACGCCGGTCTGGAGGCGTCGGATGTGGCCGCGGTGGTCCCCCACCAAGCCAATTTCCGGATAATCGAGAGCGCCATGAAACGCCTGGGCATCCCCCTGGAGAAGGCGGCCACTGTGCTTGAGGTCACCGGCAATACGTCTTCCGCGTCCATCCCCCTGGCCATGGACTCCGCCGTCTCCAAGGGCAATATCCAAGACGGTGATCTGGTGCTGCTGGTGGGCTTCGGAGCGGGCATGAGTGTGGCCGCCGCGCTGCTACGCTGGGGCCAGTGAGCACATCCAGGGTTGTCCTGGTGACCGGAGGGAACCGGGGCATCGGACTGGCGACAGCAACCGAGCTCGCCCAAAACGGCCACCGGGTGGCCGTGACCTACCGAAGCGAGCCTCCTTCGACAAACGGTCAGGTGGATTTGCTGGGCGTTAGCTGCGATGTGACCGACGAAAGCCAGATCGACGCCGCCTTCGCCGAGGTCGAAGAGCACCTTGGGCCGGTAGAGGTGTTGGTATCCAACGCCGGCATCAACCGGGACAAGCTGCTGATGCGCATGAGCGAAACCGACTTCACCGACGTGATCGACGCCAACTTGACCGCGGGATACCGAGTGGCCAAGCGGGCCACCAAGTCGATGATGCGCAACCGCTGGGGGCGCATCGTGTTCGTGTCCTCGGTGGTAGGCACCATGGGACAGGCCGGCCAAGCCAACTACGCCGCCTCCAAAGCCGGGCTGGTCGGCCTCGGCCGATCACTGGCCAAAGAGCTGGCCAGCCGGAACATCACCGTCAACGTGGTAGCACCCGGCCCAGTGGGCACCGACATGCTCAACGAATTGGACGAGGAGCGCCGCTCGGCCATCATTGAAGCCGTGCCGCTCGGGCGATTGGGTGACCCCTCCGAAGTGGCCGCCACAATCTCATTCCTGGCCTCCGATGCCGCCGGATATGTCACCGGAGCGGTGATTCCGGTAGACGGTGGTTTGGGCATGGGAGGATGATTGCCCGAAAATCACTCGATCGAACCCATCCATGGACTTCAAGTCCCCGATTAGGAGAAGAACCAGCGTGAGCGACGACAACTTCACCCGTTTCCAGAAATGCACTGTGGAGGTGCTGGCGGTGGAGGCCGACCAGGTCACCGCAGAGGCCAGCTTCGCCGACGACCTGGACTCGGACAGCCTCGACTTGGTCGAGTTGGTAATGGCGCTCGAAGAGGAGTTCGACGTCACCATCGACGAAGAAGAACTAGAGGGCATCGAGACCGTGGGCCAAGCCTTCGACTTGGTGACCGTCAAACTGGGATGACCTCACAGCCATCTGATCAGACCAATATCGACCCCTGGTCGAGGAGCGCAAGCGCATGAGTGCCCCGCGCCGCGTCGCGGTCACCGGTTTGGGCGTCTTGGCCTGGCCCGGCATCGGACGGGACGACTTCTGGCAGGGCCTGCTGGAAACCCCCGCCGAGGGCCGGCGGGTGATGGACCATTTCGACCCCCTCCCCCACTTCGACAGCCCCAAAGATGCCCGCCGAAGCGACCGATTCGCCCAAATGGCCCTGGCGGCCGCCGCCGAGGCGCTGGAGCAGTCGGGCGAACTCAGCGCCGACCCCGACCGGATAGGCGTGTGGGTGGGAACGGGCGTGGGCGGCCTTCGGACACTGGAGGATCAGATCCAAGTCCGCATCGAGCGGGGCGAGCGCCGGGTATCGCCCTTCCTGGTGCCGATGCTGATGGCCAACGCCGCGTCGGCGGCCATCTCCATGCGCTACGGATTCTCCGGGCCGTGCGAGAACACTGTTACTGCCTGCGCCGCGGGCACCCAGTCAATCGCCAACGCGGCCATGCTGATCCGCGCCAATCGCTGCGACGCTGTCATCACCGGCGGAAGCGAGGCCTCCAACTCCATCACCGGCGAGGCCACATTCAAGAACATGACCGCGGTCTCCACTTGCCACATCAGCCGACCGTTCGACTTGGAGCGCGACGGGTTCATCCAAGCAGAGGGCGCGGCAATATTGGTGCTGGAGGAACTGGAAGCCGCCCGGAGCCGGGGAGCGGCCATTTTGGGCGAGATCTTGGGCGGGGCCAGCACGGCCGACGCCTACCACATCACCGCCCCCTCACCAGGAGGAGCAGGAGCGGTGCGGTGCATGGAACTGGCTTTGGCCGATGCCGGGCTGGAGCCCGGAGACATCGTCCACATCAACGCCCATGGCACCTCCACCCCGCTGAACGACGCTGCCGAGGCCGAGGCCATCCAGAAGGTGTTCGGTGCTCCGGGGCCCTTGGTCACCTCGACCAAGGGGGTGACCGGTCACGCGCTGGGCGCCGCAGGGGCCATAGAAGCAGCAGCCGTGCTGTTGGCCATGAAGAACGGGCTGATCCCGCCCACCTACGGGTATGAGACTCCCGATCCCGACATGGCCCCCATCCAAATCGTGGCCGGAGAACCGGCCTCGTGGACTCCGGGGCCGTCGCTGTCCAACTCCTTCGGCTTCGGCGGGCACAACGGGACCATCGTCATCGGTCCCCCGCCTGAATAGCCGGCAACCGACAGCTGGCGTCGATCAATTGGCGTCGACCACCACGAACAGCAGTTCGCACTGGCAGGCCAGCTCGCCGTTCACCGATGCCTTGCCCGCACCCCGTCCCCCTCGGGCCGACAGCCGGGTCATCTCCACTTCTAGGTCCAAGCGATCGCCGGGGCTGACCTGGCGGCGGAAGCGGGCCCCGTCCAAGCCGCCGAACAGGGGCAGCTTGCTGGCAAACCGGTTGTCGTTGAGCACGATATAGGCCCCGAGTTGGGCGATGGCCTCGGCCATCAACACTCCGGGAAGTGTGGGCCGACCGGGGAAGTGCCCGGCGAAGAACGGCTCGTCTCCGGTTAGCTGCCAGAAGCCCTCGGCCCGCTCCCCAGCCACCATTGAGGTGACCTCGTCCAAGAACAGGAACGGAGGGCGGTGCGGGAGAACTTCGGCCGGAGGCCTCATCAGGCTGTGCCGATCCGCTACTCCGCGATCAAAACCGCGGCCAGCTTCTCGGGGGTGTTCTTGGGGCTGACTTTGTAGAAAGTGTGCTCAATGCGCCCGTCCTCCCCCACCACGAAGGCCGAGCGGACCACGCCCATATAGCTCTTGCCGTACATTTTCTTCTCTCGCCACACGCCGTAGGCCTCAGCGGCCTCATGGTCAGAATCAGATAGCAGGGCGTAACCGAGATCACACTTCTCGTCGAACCGCTTCTGGCGGTCGGGCTTGTCTCCGCTGATGCCCACTGCGGCCACGTCATCCAGTTCTAAGGCGATGTCACGCACGCCTATCGCCTGGGTGGTTCAACCGGGCGTGAGCGCCTTCGGATAGAAGAAGATCACCAGCTTCTGACCGACGAAATCGCCCAGCGACACCTCATTGCCGTTTTGATCCGACAGGGTGAACGCCGGCGCAGGATCGCCGGGAGATAAGAGCCAATCAGCCATGGACTGACCTTAGTGGATCAGGTCCCTTTGACAGCCGCCTTCAGCCGGGCCCCGGCGCTGACTTTGCAGCCCTTGGCGGCCGCGATCTCGATGGTCTCGCCGGTACGGGGGTTGCGACCGGTGCGGGCTCCCCGCGAAGTCTGCTCGAATGACACGAAGCCGGTGATCGCCACCTTCTCGCCCATGATCACCTGCTCGGTGACCGTCTTCTCCAGGCTATTGAGAACTGCCTCAACTGAGCTCTTGCTCTCGCCGGTGCGCTCGCTGATGGCGCTGACCAACTCTGACTTATTCATGGATTCCTCCTGCTTTGTGAATTACGAGAGTGTAATTCAGATGGCTTCAAACACAAAGTTCCAAGAGTCAAGCAGCCCACATGGGAAAAGTGCCAAGTTCGAGCCAGGAAAGCTCAGCCTCTATCTAGAGTTCGGCGGAACTGCCCAATCAGCTTCCCGACAGCAGCGGGGCCATCCTCGTCAAGCATCCGGCGCACCACTGCCGACCCCACCACTGCTCCGTCGGCCACCCGGCAGACCTCTTCAGCCTGCTCCGGTGTGCCGACCCCCACGCCCACCAGCACGGGCACATCGGTTATCTGCTTGAGCCTTTCGGCCATCAGTACCGCGGATGACGCCAACTCGTCTCGCACCCCGGTCACCCCAAGTAGACCCACCCCGTAGACGAATCCCCGGGTCCGGCCGCAGATCCGTCCCAGCCGCTCGTCGGAGGCGGTGGGCGCGGCCAACAGCACGGTCTCCACCCCGGCGGCGTCGGCCGCCTCGGTCCACGGCCCGGCTTCCTCCAGGGGTAGATCGGGCAGGATGGCCGCAGCCACGCCTTGGCTGGCCAAGACGGAGGCAAAGCGCTCCAGCCCGAACCTGAAGGCGATGTTGTAGTAGGTCATCACTACCAACGGCACACCGATGTCGAGTCGCCCCAGCGCGTCCAGAACGCCCAGGGGTGTGATCCCGGCGGCCAGTGCCCGGTCGTTGGCCTCCTGGATGACCGGTCCGTCGATCACCGGATCGGAAAATGGGATGCCCACCTCAATGGCATCGGCCCCGGCATCGGCGGCCGCAGCCAGCGCTGCCTGCCAGTCGCCCAGGCCCCCAGTGAGGTAGGGAACCAGGGCCTTGCCGCCCTGGGAGCGGCGGGCCCGCAGCACAGCTTCTAGAGGGCCGGGGTCAGCGCTCACTCAGTCGACCCGTCATTCCCGAAGGACTCGCGCTCCACCTCTAGTCGGTCCATCATCTGGTCGACGTCTTTGTCGCCCCGACCGCTGAGGTTCAACAGTACCGACTGGCCGGCCAGCTCCTCGCGGGCCCGCGACACCCAGGCCAGGGCATGGGCAGGTTCAAGCGCGGGAATGATCCCCTCGGTGCGCGATAGCAGCTCGAAGGCGGCCACCACCTCGTCATCGGTGACCGACTCGTAGCGGGCCCGGCCGATAGCGGCCAGATGGGAGTGCTCCGGGCCGATTCCGGGATAATCGAGGCCAGCGGAGATCGACTCAGCCTCCAGCACTTGGCCGTGCTCGTCTTGCATCAAAAATGACTTGGAACCGTGGACCACTCCGGGCACGCCCCGGCCGATGGCCGCCCCGCCGGCCGGTTCCACCCCCACCAGCGCGGCGTCGCCGTCGACAAAGCCGCTGAAGATGCCTATGGCGTTGCTGCCACCGCCCACACAGGCGGTGACCACATCGGGATCGGTCCCCAGTAGGTGCTGGCACTGCTCGCGGGCCTCGTCGCCAATCACGCGGTGCATTTCCCGCACCATCCAAGGGTAGGGATGGGGGCCCATAACCGAGCCCAGGCAGTAGTGGGACGACTCCACGGTGGCCACCCAGTCGCGCATGGCCTCGTTGATGGCATCTTTCAGCGTGCGGCTGCCGGACACCGCCGACCGGACCTCCGCCCCCAGAAGCTGCATCCGAAAGACGTTGAGAGCTTGGCGCTCTATGTCCACCTCGCCCATGTACACAACGCACTCCAGGCCCAACAGCGCCGCCGCGGTGGCGGTGGCCACGCCGTGCTGCCCGGCACCGGTCTCGGCCACTAGCCGGGTCTTTCCCATGCGAACGGCCAACAGGGCCTGTCCCAACACGTTGTTGATCTTGTGGGAGCCGGTGTGGTTGAGGTCCTCACGCTTCAAAAGCAAGCGCAGCCCCAACTCCCCCGACAGGCGATGGCACTCGGTGAGCGGCGACGGGCGGCCGGCGTAGTCGGCCAACAGCCGGTTCAACTCGCCACGGAAGTCCTTATCGGCCCAGGCAGTGCGGAAGGCCGCCTCCAGCTCCTCGCAGGCCGGCACCAGGGGCTCGGGGACGAATCGACCTCCGAACTCCCCGAACCGCCCGCCAACGGGCTCGGCCATGGTCACCGCAGGTCCTCCCCCCGCCAGTCATATGGGGCACCTTCATCCGGACCCTCTTCGACGGGCTCAGAATGGGCCGGTTGGGCCCCTCGGGCGGCGTTTATGAAGGCCCGCAACCTAGCCGGATCCTTGCGGCCCGGAGACATCTCGACCCCGGTGGCCACATCCACCCCCCAGGGTCGGACTTTGGCGATGGCCATGGCCACGTTCTCAGGGGTCAGGCCACCGGCCATAAGCAGCCGGATGCCGCCCGGCGCCCCCTCGGCCAGAGACCAGTCGAACACCTGGCCTGACCCGGGAGTATCGGAGTCCACCATCACAATGTCGGCACCGTATCGGTCGGCCACCGAAAGAGCCGGGCTGCCGCCGGGGAAGGCCTTGATCACCGCGGGCACGCTCTCTCGAATCAGGCGTGTGTCCTGCATACTCTCCCGGCCGGACAGCTGGGCGGCCTTGAGGCCGCAGCGGTTGACAACCTCGATCACCCGGCTGGGGGCTTCGTCTCGGAACACCCCCACGGTGAGGACGTCTGGTGGGAGGCGGCGAACAATGTCCTCCACACGAGGCGGCGCAATCTGACGGGACGACGGGGCCATGATGAAGCCCAACGCATCGGCGCCCAAAGCGGTGGCCAACAGGGCATCGTCGGCAGTGGTGATCCCGCAGATCTTGATGAACACTGCTTCCAAAACTACCGGCTCAATTCCTCAATAGATGGGTTCTGAGCCCGATCAGCGGGGGACGGCTGATGCCTGGGCCAAGCAGCCGGCCACGCTCACCTCGGCGGGCATCTCCACGGAGCGCTTGATGTAACCCAGGGCCACGGTGGATTCGGTGGCCGCATCCCAGGCTGCGCCGGTGACGGTGCCGACATCAACGCCCTCAGCGCTGGTGATCTGGTCACCGCCGGACACCTCTGCCCGACCTTGCAAGGACAGCAACCTCAGGTACCGGGGGGCGTTGCTGCCCCGGGAGTCCATGCGGGCAACCAACTCCTGGCCGGTGAAGCACCCCTTGGTGAAGCTCACCGTGAAGGGCACAACCTCGGCCTCGGCGGGGATAGTGCGGTCGTCGATGTCGATCCCCATGCGCGGGAATCCGGCCCTGATGCGGTGGGCTTCCAGAGCTTCGGCGTCGATTCTGGGCATGTCGTCGGGAACTGCGGGGGCGGGGCCGAGCACATCGACCCCTCCGGTGGGTAACGGGCCGACGATCTCCCCGGAAACGGCTGCTTCGGCCGCTCCCGGCCCGCGTACGGCGATGCAGTGCCAGTCGAGCGGCTCCAAGGTCACATCGGTGCGCAGCATAAAGCGCTTCAGCCGGGCGACGACCTGCTCCAGCGGGCCGTCGGTGTCCAAGATGAACTGATCGCCGGCCTTCCGGGTGACCCGCACCAACGCGTCGATGCGCCCCTGGGGCTGAAGGATGAGCGACCAGGCCGACTGGCCTTCGGCCAGCGCCGCCACATCCTGGCTGAGCTGACCCTGCAAGAAGTCCTCGGCGTCGGGACCGGCCACTGCCAGAACACCCCGCCCGACGGGGCAGGCCCCGACCGTTGTCGACAGGTCGACAACGCTGCTCATGCTGCTCCGATCATGCCAAATTGATCATGATCGTCGGCTCCGGCTCATCCGCCGGGCGGCGGGCACGGCCAGCAACAGGGCTCGGGCCTTGTTGCGACACTCCAGGTCTTCTTGTTCAGGAATGCTGTCGGCCACTATGCCGGCCCCGGCCTGCACCGAGGCCCGTCCCCCCTGGATAACCATGGTGCGGATGGCAATGGCGGTGTCGATGTTCCCCGAAAAGTCCAGGTAGCCCACAACACCGGCGTAGGGGCCCCGCTTCACCGGCTCCAAGTTGTCGATTATCTCCATGGCCCGCACCTTCGGCGCTCCCGACACCGTCCCTGCGGGAAGGGTGGCTCGCAGCACGTCCACCGGGGTGCGCCCGGGCGCCAGATCGCCCGACACCTGCGAGGTCAGGTGCATGACGTGGCTATAGCGCTCCAGGGTCATCATCTCGTCCACCGTCTCGGTGCCGAAGGTCACCACCCGGCCCACGTCGTTTCGGGCCAAGTCCAGCAGCATGATGTGCTCGGCGATCTCTTTGGGGTGCTCGGACAGCTCGGCGGCCATGCGGCGCTCCTCGGCGTCGGTGCGGCCCCGGCGGCGGGTGCCGGCGATGGGGCGGGAGATGACCCGCCCGTCGAGAAGCTGCACCATCGGCTCAGGCGAGCACCCCACCAGCGAGACCTCGGGCAGACGCACGAAGTACATGTAGGGGCTGGGGTTGACCTGGCGCAGCGAGCGGTACACGTCGAACGGTTCGGCCTCCAGGTCGAAGTCATAGCGTTGGGCCAGCACCACCTGGAAGATGTCCCCGGCGAGGATGTGCTCTTTGGCGGCCTCCACCGCGTCGCAGAAGCTCCGCGACCCCATACTGGACACCACCTCGGGCAGCTCATCGCCCTCTTCGGGGGGCTCCAGCAGCGGCTCGGCCACCGGACGGGCTCCATCGGCGGCCAGCTGCTCGAGGGCGGCCAGCGCTCGGTCGTAGGCGTCATCGACATCGGCCGATGAGGCATCGGGGGGGATGATCACGTTCTCGATCAGCGCGACCCGCTGGCGCCAATGGTCGAATACGGCCAGTTCCCCGATCACCGACATAACGGCATCGGGCAGATCCTGGTCGTCGTCGGGCACGTTGGGCAGGTGCTCCACTTCCCTCACTACATCGTAGCCGAGATAGCCCATCAGACCGCCATGCAGCGGGGGCAATTCATCGATTTGCGGGGAGCGCCACTGCGACAAGATGTGCTCTACTGCGGCCAGAATCCCCTGGTCGAGCGGGGTTCCTTCGGGAAACTCACCGGTGGCAGCCACATGGCGACCGCGGGCCACCAGGGTGCCCAAAGGGCGGCGCCCGATGAAAGAGAATCGGCTCCAGCGCTCGCCGTGCTCCACCGACTCGAGCAGGAAGCCGGGCTCGCGGCCCACGGTGCGGACAAAGGCCGCCACCGGAGTGGTGAGGTCGGCCACCAACTCCCGCCACACCGGGACCACCGTCCACTCGGCGGCCAGTCGGTGGAACTCGCGGCGATCGGGGTAGATCACAGACATGCTGGTCGGATCACAGCGACGGCGGGGGAACCGGCTCTTCAAACGACCGGAAGAAGCAGGAGTACTCCCCGGTGTGGCACGCCCCCCGGCCTTCCTGCTCCACGATGAGCAGCAGGGTGTCACCATCGCAGTCGTAGAACGCCTCCCGGAGGTACTGGCGGTCGCCGGAGGTCTCCCCCTTGCACCAATACTCCTGCCGCGACCGGCTCCAGAACCAGGTGCGGCCGGTCTCCAGCGTGCGCTCCAGCGACTCCCGGTTCATCCACGCCATCATCAGCACGCGCCCCCCCTCGTGCTCTTGAACAATGGCGGGTACCAGCCCGTCGTTGAACGCCACCTCGTCCAGCGCTCCGGGGGCAGCTTCTATAGGCGTCGTTGCCGGCATGGCCCCATCGTAGGATCAGCGCCCGGCCCAAATAGAGCCATTTGGCGGCAACCCTCCCCATGCGGGGGCAGGGTCAGAGATACAGACCGGTGCTGCCCTCGTCGAGGCGGGGGGCGGCCACCGCGTGGATGTCCCGCTCGCGCAAGATCAGGTAGTCGGCGCCTCGCACCTCCACCTCGTAGCGGTCTTCAGGGTTGAACAGCACCTGGTCGCCGGATTCAACGGTGCGGACGTTGGGACCCACCGCAATGGCCTCAGCCCAGGCCAAGCGCTTGCCCACCTGGGCAGTGGCCGGGATGAGAATGCCTCCGGTGGACCGCCGCTCCCCCTCAGGGGCGTCAAGCTGCACCAAGATGCGGTCGTTGAGCATCTTGATGGGGAGTTTGTCCTCGGGCGCGACCTGATTCGCGCTTTTTGCTGCCTTGGCCATGGGGTGACAACGCTACCGTGCAGTTTGATGACAGACGACTTCGGACCGACCCGGACAACGCTGACGACTGACGACGGATTCGAGCTCGAAGCCGAGCAGGCGGTGCCCTCCCAACCTCGGGCTCGGGTAGTGATCGCCCACCCCCACCCCCAGCACGGGGGCAACATGCACTCTCTGGTGGTCTCGACGCTGTTCAACCACCTGATGGGATCAGACTGCGCGGTGTTGCGGTTCAACTTCCGTGGCGTGGGACGCTCAGGGGGCGAGCACGACTTCGGCGAGGGCGAGCAGCTCGACGTGCGGGCCGCGGTGGATGCCATGGCATCGTCCGGCGAGAGCCAGAGTCCGCTGGTGTTGGCCGGTTGGTCGTTCGGCGCCGATCTGGCTCTGACCTGCGATGCCCCTGAGCTGGCCGGATGGTTCCTGGTCGCCCCGCCATTGCGGGTGCTGGGCGCCGACCGGTTCAAGGCCGCATCCGATTCGCGCCCCAAATGGCTGGCCGTGCCCGAACGCGACCAGTTCAATCCTCCCGATCAGGCCCAGTCTACGATTGCCGACTGGACCAACTCCGAGATCCACCCCATCGGCGGCGCCGATCACTTCCTAGTCGGCCGCACCGACAAGCTCAACGCCCTCGTCGACACCTTCCTGGCCGACCTGCCCAATTGATCGGGCTCAGGCGTCGGCGGGGCGGATGGGGATGCCGGCGGCGGCCATGTGGGACTTGGCCTCGGCCACGGTGTGCTCGCCGAAGTGGAAGATGGAGGCGGCCAGCACGGCGTCGGCCCGACCCTCGACCACTCCCTCCACAAGGTGGTCGAGTGTGCCCACTCCCCCGCTGGCGATCACCGGGACATTTGTCACCTCGACCACCGCACGGGTCAGCTCCAGGTCGAATCCGTCGCGGGTGCCGTCGCGGTCCATGGAGGTGAGGAGGATCTCACCCGCGCCCAGCTCAGTCACCCTGATGGCGTAGGCGATGGCATCGATCCCAGCGGGGGTGCGGCCACCATGGGTGAATATCTCGAATGGGAAAGAGCCGCCATTGGTGCGACGGGCATCAATGGAGGCCACCGCGCACTGGCTGCCAAACTCGTCGGCGATCTCAGCCACCAACTCGGGGCGGTTCACCGCGGCGGTGTTCACCGAGACCTTGTCGGCCCCAGCCCGCAAGAGACGGCGGGCG